>ERZ761607.67-NODE-67-length-255830-cov-17.839922_pt1 | contig 255830 bp, 254 predicted proteins | sample MGYA00511164_ERZ761607 | MGnify/ENA primary metagenome ERZ761607 (study PRJEB28899, sample SAMN02445080) | bioreactor sludge metagenome | biome: EBPR sludge | place: Australia: Brisbane, Thorneside Wastewater Treatment Plant | collected 2011-06-22 ... | reverse complement strand
GTAGTGATTAGTGATTGGTGATTGCCGCTTCGCTGCCAGCGGAAGGTCGGCGCGGCCCGCACGGCTGCACAGGTGCAGGCCAACCACTCATCACTGATCACCCACCAACCGCCCGCCACCGGGCGCCCCCGCACCGCCTCAACGGTTGTCCCCGCCCCTCCCCCGGCTTAGGAACAGGCATGGCCGATCTCACCGACAAACAGACCTTCTCCGACGAAGACGCGCTGGAGTTTCACCGCAGTCCGACGCCGGGCAAGATCTCCATGGCGCCGACCAAGCCCATGGCGACCCAGCGCGACCTGTCGCTGGCCTATTCGCCCGGCGTCGCCATCCCGGTGCTGGCCATCGCCGCCGACGCGGACAAGGCCTACGACTATACGTCCAAGGGCAATCTGGTCGCCGTGATCTCGAACGGCACGGCCATCCTCGGCCTCGGCAACCTCGGCCATATGGCCTCCAAGCCGGTGATGGAGGGCAAGTCGGTCCTGTTCAAACGGTTCGCCGATGTCGACAGCTTCGACGTCGAGGTGAAGACCACCGATCCGGACGAGTTCATCACCGTCGTCAAGAACATCGGCGACACCTGGGGCGGCATCAATCTGGAGGACATCAAGTCCCCGGAATGTTTCGTCATCGAGAGCGAACTTCAGGACCTGCTCGACATCCCGGTCTTCCATGACGACCAGCACGGCACGGCCATCATCTCGACCGCCGGCCTGATCAACGCCGCCCACATCGCCGGCAAGAAGCTGGAGGACCTCAAGGTCGTCCTCGCCGGCGCCGGAGCCGCCGGCCTGTCCTCGATCGGCCTGATGAAGGCCGTTGGCGTGCGCGCCGAAAACACCGTCATCGTCGACCGCGAAGGCGTCGTCTACAAGGGCCGTCCCAGCGGGATGGACCAGTGGAAGGCCGCCCACGCCACCGACACCCCGCACCGCACCCTGGCCGAAGCCATGGTCGGCGCTGATGTGGTCCTGGGCCTGTCGGCCAAGGGCGCGATCACCAGGGAGATGGTGGCCTCCATGGCCCCCAATCCGATCATCTTCGCCATGGCCAATCCGGATCCGGAAATCACCCCGGAAGACGTACTGTCGGTGCGGTCCGACGCGATCATGGCCACCGGACGGTCGGACTACGTCAACCAGGTCAACAACGTCCTCGCCTTCCCCTATCTGTTCCGGGGCGCCCTCGACGTGCGCGCCCGGCAGATCAATCACGAAATGAAGATCGCCTGCGCCCACGCCCTGGCCGCCCTCGCCCGCGAGGACGTGCCCGACGAGGTCGCCGCCGCCTATCGCGGCCGCAAGCTGAAATTCGGCCGCGACTACATCATCCCGACGCCGTTCGACCCGCGCCTGATCTGGTACATCCCGCCCTTCATCGCCAGGGCGGCGATGGACACCGGCGTGGCGCGCAAGCCGATCGAGGACATGGACGCCTACCGGACCGAGCTGCGCTCGCGCCTCGATCCGTCGGCCGCCCTGATGCAGAACATCTCCGCCGCCGTGCGCGCCGCCCCGAACAAGCGGGTGGTGTTCGCCGAGGGCGAGGAGACCGCGGTCATCCGCGCCGCCTGGGGCTTCAAACAGGCCGAGCTGGGCACGCCCGTGCTGCTGGGCCGTGAGGATCTGATCCGCCAGAACGCCGCCGAGGCCGGGCTGATCTTCGACGACATGGGCATCGAGATCGTCAATGCCCGCGTCAGCGAGCACAACGCCGACTACACCGACTGGCTCTACGCCCGGCTTCAGCGCCGCGGCTATCTGCGCCGCGACGTGCAGCGGATGATCAATCAGGACCGCAACTATTTCGGCGCCGCCATGGTCGCCCGCGGCCAGGCCGATTGCATGGTCACCGGCGTGACCCGCAATTTCAACATGGTGCTGAAGGAGGTCCGGCGCGTCCTCGACGTGAAGAACCGCATGATCGGCATGTCGATCCTGCTGGCCAGGGGGCGCACCCTGTTCGTCGCCGACACCTCGATCCACGAACTGCCCAACGCCGAGGAACTGGCCGAGATCGCCATCCAGGCGGCGGAGACGGTGCGCAAGCTGGGCAAGACCCCGCGCGTCGCCTTCCTGTCCTATTCCACCTTCGGCAACCCTCCGGGCGACCGGGGCGAGAAGGTGCGCGAAGCCATTCGCATCCTCGACGCCCGCGGCGTCGACTTTGAGTACGAGGGCGAGATGCCGCCCGAGCTGGCGCTCGATCCCGAAGCCCGGGCGGCCTATCCCTTCATGCGCCTGTCAAGCCACGCCAATGTGCTGGTGATGCCGGCCATCCACTCCGCCTCCATCTCCACCCGGCTGGTGCAACAGCTCGGCGGCGCCACGGTGATCGGCCCGCTGCTGGTCGGCCTCGAGAAGTCCGTCCAGATCGTCAGCCTCGGCGCCTCCGTGTCAGAGATCATCACCGCCGCGACCTTCGCCGCCTATGATGAGGGGGCGGCGGCGGAGGGTTAGGCGATCAGGTCGCCCCCAACTCCGCCTTCAGCCTGCGGTTCCGGCGGTCCAGCAGCCAGCACAGGAATACGGCGGGTATCCCGACCGCCGCCGTTCCGGCGAAGAAGAGGGCGTAGGCGACCATAAGCTCGTTGCCCTGCTGTAAGCCGTCGACGACCACGCCCGAGAAGCCCTTCAGGAATTTGCCGAGAATGGCGTAGAACGAGCTGAGCAGGGCATACTGGGTGGCGGTGTAGCCGATGCCGGTGAGGCTGGACATGTAGGCGACGAGCGCGGCGCCGGCCAAACCCTCGCTGAAGTTCTCAACGAACAGCACCCCTGCGAACATCGGGGTCGAGAGGCCGACCATCGCCATCAGGGTGTAGCCCAGGTTCGACATCGGACCGATCAGGGCGCCCAGCAACAGAGTCCGGCCAAAGCCGAACCGGAGGGCGAAAATGCCGCCGGCGGCGATTCCGGTGAGCGAACCCGCCAGACCGGCGCTCAGCCGCATGGCGCCGATGGCCTCCTTGGTCAGACCCAGATCGAGATAGAACGGCCCGACCATCGGCCCCATGACGAAGTCCGGCAGCCGGTAAAGGCTGATCGCCGCCAGCATGAGCAGGGCGGCGGTCTTGTGGGTCTTCACGAAGTTGATGAACGGGCCGACGACGGCGTCATACATGCCGCGCGCTGTCCACGGCGCCGCACCGCCTGTGGCTTTCGCGATGTCCGAACGATCCAGCGGCTCCTTCGCGAACAGGGTGGCGATGATCGCGATCGACATGGCCGCGCCCCAGATGCCGTAGGCGCCATTCCAGCCGAACCAGCTCGCGAAGAAGAGGATCAACGCATTGCCGGCGAGCATCGCGAACCGGTAGCCGAGTTGGTAGGCCGAGGTCAGCAAGCTCAGGTCCTCGTCGTCCTCGGCGGTCTCGATCCGCCAGGCGTCGACGACGATGTCCTGGGTCGCGGAAGCGAAGGCCGTGACAAGGGCGGCGGAGCCGAGGGCGGTCAGCCCGCCCTCCGGGCCAATGATCGCCATCGAGATCAGCGCCCCGCCGACCAGCAACTGGGACAACAGCATCCAGCCGCGCCGCCGCCCGAACCGACCGAGTATGGGCACGTCAAACCGGTCGACAACGGGCGCCCAGATGAATTTGAAGGAATAGGCGAGGCCCACCCACGAAATGAAGCCGATGGCCGACAGGGTGACATCGCCCTCCGCCAGCCAGAGGCTGAGCGTCGCGCCCGTCAGCAGGAAGGGCAGGCCCGAGCCGAAGCCCAGCAGCAGTGTGATCAGGACACGGCCCCGGCCCAGCGCCTTGAACACGTCCTTCGTGGTCGCCTTGCGTGGCGCGGCTTCCACAGGCTTGTCGGTCATCGGCGCGTCTCTCCCGGACGCCCCCGCGTCCCTATCCGGCGGCGACCTTGGCGCGGTCCGTGCGGTTCGTCCAGCGGGCGAGCGAGGCGCGCAGGGATTCCAGCTCCAGCGGCTTGACCAGATGGTCGTTCATCCCCGCCTCGAGACAGGCCTTGCGGTCCTCGGCGAAGGCGTTGGCGGTCAGGGCGACGATGGGCGTCCGGTCGCCGCGGGCGCGAATGGCGCGGGCCGCGCTGGGTCCGTCCATGCCCGGCATCCGCATGTCCATGAAGACCAGATCGTAACGGGCCCGCTTCATCGCATCGACCGCCTCATGACCGCTGGCGGCGGTCTCGACGGCGCAGCCCTCGCGGCGCAGCAGGGTGGCGGCCAGCAGGGCCCCGACCGGATTGTCCTCGACCAGCAGGACCCGCGTGCCTGAGAACCGCGTCGGGGCGACGCGGTCGTCCTCGGGCGGTGGCGGGGGCGGCAGTCCGGGCTGGTGGGCATGACCCGAACCAGACGCCGCCAGCACCCGCTCGGCCAGCGAGCCGCGCCGAAGGGGCTTGATCAGATAGCCGTGGAAGCCGGCGCCGCGATAGCGGGCGATCAGGTCGCGCTCCGCAGGCTTGAGCAGAACGATGGCGCGGCCGTCGGCGGGCCGTCGAACAAGACCCTGACCATTCTCGCGCGAGGCGTGATCGATCAACACGATCCCGGCGTCCGCCTGCACCATCCCGCCCGAGGCCTCGATCTGGTCCATGGCGGCGGCGCGGATGAAGGGATCGGGGCTGACCACGGCGACAGCGTGGCCGGCGAGAGGCACGCCCCGCGCCGCATCGGGCGCCGCATCGAAGGTCGTCTCGAAAAGGAACCGCGCCCCTGGGCCATCGGGCCGGTCGGCCACCGACACCGAGCCCTGCATGGCGGCGGCCAGTCTGGAGACAACCGCCAGCCCAAGACCCGCTCCGCCGAAACGGCTGGCGTCCGAGGCGTCGACGTGGCCGAACTCCTCAAAGATCCGCGTACGCGCCTCGGCCGGGACGCCGGGACCCGTGTCATCGATGATGAAGGCGAGCCGGGGCGCCTTGTCGGAGCCGCCGGTGCGCTCGACGGCGATGCGCACGCCGCCGGTCTCGGTGAATTTGACGGCGTTGCCCGCGAGGTTGAACAGCACCTGTCGCAGGCGGCCTTCGTCGCCCATGACGTCCACGGCGCCGGGCGCCACGGACCAGGCGATCTCGAGGCCCTTTTCATGGGCCCGCGGGCTCAGCAGTTCGGCGACGCCGCGGACCAGTGCCTCGAGGTCGACAGGGGCGTGGTCGAATTCCAGCTTTCCGGCTTCCAGCCTCGCGTAGTCCAGCAGGTCGTTGACGAGACCCAGCAGATGCTCCGCCGACGAGCGCGCCGCCTCGGCATAGGCGCGCTGGGCGCCGTCCAGCCGCGTGCGCGACAACAGACCCAGCATGCCGATGACACCGTTGAGCGGCGTGCGCATCTCGTGGCTCATCAGGCGCAGGAACTGCTGTTCCGGAGCCTCCGTCGCCACACCTGCCTTCGCCCGCCGCGCCATGCCGATCTCCTCGACCGGCATCCTGCGGGGTAATCCCTTAAGACCGGCTCAATCGGCCAGGTTAAGCCGGGACAGGACTCAGAAGGCGCGTGTCCCCGCGCGATCTCCGGTCTGACGTTCGAAATCCCCCTGGGCGCCCACAGTCGTCCGGCGATAGACGAGGGCTTCGGCGATGTGGCGGCGCAGGACGCCGTCGCAACCGTCCAGATCGGCGATGGTGCGGGCCAGCCGCAGGGTCCGGGTCCAGCCCCGGGCGGTCAGGCCGCCGGCCTGTCCCGCGCGCATCAGCAGGGCCCGCCCCGCCTCGTCCGGCGTGGCGAACCGATCCAGGGTCTCGCCTGAGGCGCGGGCGTTGACCGCCTGGTCGCGAGCCGTGTCCGGGTCGATGCCCGCGGCGCGCAGCCGGTCCTCCTGCATGGCGCGTGCGGCCAGAACCCGGGCGGAGGCCTCGGCCGTGCCCTCGGCGGGCGGCGGCAGGGCCATGTCGGCGGCCGTGACCGGCGGCGTCTCGACGGTCAGGTCGATGCGGTCGAACATCGGGCCCGAGATGCGGTTCTGGTAGTCGCGCTGGCAGCGCGGAGCCTTGCCGCACGCCCCCTTGCCGCCGCCGCCGAGGCCGCACCGGCACGGGTTCATGGCGGCGATCAGCTGGAACCGGGCCGGATAGCGGACATGGGCGTTGGCCCGCGCCACCACGATCTCCCCCGTCTCCAGCGGCGCCCGCAGGGAATCGAGGGCTTGCGCACTGTATTCGGGGAGTTCGTCCAGAAAGAGCACGCCGTTATGCGCGAGCGAGGCCTCGCCCGGCTTGGCGCGCAGACCCCCGCCGGTCAGGGCGGCCATCGAGGCCGAATGGTGGGGGCTGCGGAACGGCCGGTCACGGGTCAGAGCGCCGCGCTCGATCAGGCCGGCCACCGACCAGACCATTGAGGTCTCCAGCAACTCCTTCGGCGTCAACGGCGGCAGCAGGCCCGGCAGGCGCGCCGCCATCATCGATTTGCCTGAGCCGGGCGGGCCGACGAACAGCAGGTTGTGTCCGCCGGCGGCTGCGATCTCCAGCGCCCGTTTGGCGCTCTCCTGACCCTTGACCTCTCGCAGGTCCGGGATGCGGTCGCCGGATCGCATCGCCCCCGGCTCCGGCCGCCGCAGCACCTGGGTTCCCTTGAAGTGGTTGACCAGCCCGATCAGGGAGCGCGGGGCCAGCACGGCCACGTCGCCGGCCCAGGCGGCCTCGGGCCCGTTGGCCTCGGGGCAGATCAGGCCCAGACCCATGGCGTCGGCCGCCACCGCCGCGGGCAGGGTTCCGCCGACGGGGGCGATCCGGCCGTCCAGCCCCAGCTCACCCACGGCCGCCCAGCCGGACAGCATGTCCGGCGGGATGACGCCCATCGACGCCAGCAGGGCGAGGGCGACAGGGAGATCGAAGTGACTGCCCTCCTTGGGCAGGTCCGCCGGCGCCAAATTGACGATGATCCGCTTGGGCGGGAGCGACAGGCCTATGCCGGCGAACGCGCCGCGGACCCGCTCCCGGCTCTCGGCCACCGCCTTGTCGGCCAGGCCGACGATGGTGAAGGACGACTGGTCCCCCGAAGGCAGTTGGTGGACCTGCACGTCCACCCGCCGGGCGTCCACCCCCTCGAAGGCCACCGTCACCACGCTGGCGAGCATCGTTTCCTCCCGCTATACGAGAAGAACGAACCATGAACCGGTCAGCTTGGCAAGAGGGGCGTCAGCCCGCCCGCTTCCGCTCGATCACGTCCCACATCAGGGCCGAGGCATCGACGCCCGTGAAGCGTTTGAGCTGTTGGGCCCCGGTCGGCGAGGTGACGTTGATCTCAGTGAGGTAGTCGCCGATTACATCGATGCCAACGAAGATCAGGCCGCGCGCCCTCAGCTCCGGGCCGATGGCGGCGCAGATGTCGCGGTCGCGCTCCGTCAGTTCGACCGGGGCGGCGGTGCCGCCGACGCGCAGGTTGGAGCGGACCTGGTCCTTGGCCGGGATGCGGTTGATGGCCCCCACCGGCTCGCCGTCGATCAGGATGATCCGCTTGTCGCCCTTCGAGACCGCCGGGATGAATTTCTGGATCACCAGTGGATCACGACTGCCGGTCATGTGGATCTCGACCAGGGCCTCGAGATTGGGATCGCCGGCCTTCAGCTTGACCACGCCCGAGCCGGCCGCGCCGTGCAGGGGCTTCAGCACCACATCGCCGTGGCGTTCATGGAAATCGACCAGGGCGACCGGGTCGGAACTGATCAGGGTGGGCGGAGTCAGGCCGGGGAATTTCGTCACCAGCAGCTTTTCGGGCGCGGACCGGACCTCGGCGGGATCATTCACCACCAGCGTCTTCGGATGCACGGTCTCGAGCAGATAGGTCGAGGTGACATAGGCCATGTCGAAGGGCGGGTCCTGACGCATCAGGATGACGTCGACATCCTCACCGAGGTCCAGTTTTACCTCGTCGCCGAGGGTGACGTGGTCGCCCTGGGTCTGGCGGAGGGTCACCGGCCGGGCGCGGCAGAAGAGCCGGCCGTCCTCCAGCGCCAGGGTGCGGACGTCATAGACCCATTGGGTGTGCCCCCGTTCCTGGGCCGTGGTCATCATCAGCCAGGTGGTGTCGGACTCGATGTTGACCGCCTCGACGGGGTCCATCTGGATCGCGACTCTGAGCATGCCCTGTCCTTCCAAGCGTTCGGACCTTGGCTAATGGGCAGCGGGGGGCGGCGGCGCAAGTCTAGTTCAGCTGGAGCCGCACCCGGTCCACCGACATCTGGCGGGTGACCTCCATAGGATCGTCGACTGTGCGGGCCCGGGCCAGGGCTTCGAGCGCGCCGGCGAGGGAGCCCTGTTTCTCGCGCGCGGCGGCGACGTCCAGCCAGGGGCGGTGGTCGTCGGGGTCCAGCAGGGCGCGGCGCAGGGCCGAGCGCTCGGCCCCTTCATAGTCCGCCGCGCGGATGGCCCGACTGAACAGGACGTTCTGGAGCCGGATCAGGGCCTGGCGGTCGCTCACCGGGGCCATCAGCACGTCCAGCCGGTCGGCGACGTGGGGCGTCAGCCCGGCCCGCAAGGCCCGCCGCGTCAGTTCCGACGGCAGGACCAGCCGGCCCTGGCTGAAGGGGTCGAGGGCGACCGGGCCTTCGGGGGTCTCGACCCGCAGCAGGAAATGGCCCGGGAAGTCGACGCCCTGGGCCTTCACGCCCGCCTGACGAGCCGCGTCGAGATAGAAGATCGACAGTGCGCCGGACAGGCCCCGGCGGGTTTCGGCCACGTCGATCACATCCGTATTGGCCGGGCTGTCGTGGTTGAGCAGGTCGCCGTTGAGACGCAGGTCCGAGGCCAGGGTCTCGGTCAGGGCCTCGTCGGGGCTTTCCTTGCCTGCAACCCGTTCCGCCAGCCGTTCGGTGGCGTGGGCAGCGAGGGTCCGGACCGGCTGGGGGTCGCGAAACGGCTGGTCGTGGATGGCGCAGGCGATGGCGGCTTCCAGCAGAGGAAACGCCTCGTCCCCGGCCTGTCCGGCTTCCGTCAGAACCTCGATCGCTTCATCGCGGGTCATGCGGCGCCCCTCCCGAAGGCGACAACCCCGCGACGATGGCGCGGAAACCGGCCGGGAGCCAGCGCCACCATATCGATTCGCAACACATGCCCGGCCAGGCTGGGTCTTTGGCGCAACACCGACCGACCGGCGGAGAGGAGGCGATCGTACTGGTCCGGGCCGAGGGCGGTGAGCGCCGCCTCCAGCGTGGCGCGGCGCTTGACCTCGACCACGGCCAGCACCTTGCCGCGGCGGGCGAGGATGTCGATCTCGCCGGCGCGGGTCTTCAGGCGGAAGCCTAGGACCTGATAGCCCGTGGCCATCAGCAGCGCCGCGGCCAGCCATTCCGAGCGGTGGCCGAGCCGGTGCGAGACCGCCCCGAGGGCGACGCGCCAACTGCGCTTGGCCCGCGCGACCTTGGGGGCCCTGACCTTCGTCGGGGGCCGCATCCGGCTCACCGGCCCTGCATCTCCAGCGCCCGCTTGTAGAGCGGCTTGCGCGGCAGGTTCAGGGCCTTCGACACCTCGGCCGCCGCCTCGCCGGGCGGCAGCCGGGTCATGGCTTCGGCGAGGGCCGCGTCGGCGTCGGCCTCCGAGGCGACCTCCATTTCGCCCGGGGCGACGACGATGACGATCTCGCCCTTGGGTCCCTGACAGCGGGGGTCGACGGCCAGGTCGGCGAGCGAACCGCGGACGCACTCCTCGTACATCTTGGTCAGCTCGCGGGCGACGGCGGCGGGGCGGGGTCCCAGCACGGCGGCCATGTCGGCCAGGCTGTCGGCGAGGCGGGGGCCGCTCTCAAAGAAGACCAGGGTCTGGCGGGCGGTGCGGACCTCTTCCAGCGCCGCGCGGCGAGCGCCGGATTTTGCGGGCAGGAAGCCGGCGAACAGCACCCGGTCGGCGGGCAGGCCGGCGATGCAGAGGGCGGCCAGCAGGCTGGACGGGCCGGGGATGGGATGGACCGGCAGGCCCGCCGCGATCACCGCCCGGGCGACGACATAGCCCGGGTCATTGACCATCGGCGTGCCGGCGTCGGAGACGAGGGCGACGACCTCGCCCGCGCGCAGCCGCTCGATCGCGCCCTCGGCGGCCCGCGCCGAGGCATGGTCGTCGCACCGCTCCAGCCTCGCCTTCAGCCCGTAGGCCGAAAGCAGTTTGGCGGTGACGCGGGTGTCCTCGGCCAATACCAGATCGGCGGCGGCGAGCACATCGAGCGCGCGCAGCGTCATGTCCCGCAGGTTCCCGATCGGCGTCGCCACCAGATAAAGGCCGGACGCGACAGGGCGCGGCGGCGGGGCGGTCGGGGGGAAGACGGACGGATCAGGCATCGGCGGGACCGTGCCAGCGGGGGCGGTCCGGCTCAAGGGCGGGCCGCTGGAGCGGGCGACGGGCAACCCCCGAAAAAATGCCGAAAAGCGATACTCTCGACCCTCGGCGGCGGACGCTGCCGGGAGGAAATTGCGCGGGTTGGGGAGCCGTTCGGGCGAGCCGGACCCGTTGGATGGCGATGTCAAAGACCGTAGCGGCGGGTTTTCAGTCCCGAGCCGCCCATTTTATCACGGCGGGGGACGGCGCCGGGAAAACGCGCGTCGCGCTGGCGACGGTTGCGGGGCGGGAAGGCACGGTCGGGGGTGCGAAAGGGATGGAAGATCGGGGGCGGGAGTGGCGGGTTCCGGCGTCAGAGCGGCTTCTTGTAGCCGAGGTGGCTCGCGACGAAGCCGAGCTGGTCGTAGAAACGGTGCGCCTCCGAGCGGCCGCGGTCCGTCGTGAGTTGGACCAGACAGCAGCCGCGCGCGCGGCATTCCGCGATGGCCCAGTCAAAGGCGCGGCGGCCCAGTCCGGCGCCGCGGCGGTCGGCGGCGATGCGGACCGCCTCTATCTGGCCGCGCAGGCCGCCCTTTCGGGAGAGGCCCTGGATGAAGGTGATCTGCAGGGTTCCGATGACCCGCTCATTGTCGGTAACCACCGCGAGGAGCTGGTTGGGGTCTGACTCGATGGCCGCGAACGCCGCGCCATAGGCGAGAAGGAGCGGCGGGCCGAGGTCTTCCCGCTCCGCGCCCAGAGGGTCATCGGCAAGCAGGGCGATGATGGCCGGGAGGTCCGAAGATCGGGCCCGGCGAAAGTCGATCATGTCCATGGGGCCGACATAGGGGATCGCCATCAAGCGGGAAACGCCCTTGGTCCCCCGCGGGCAGGCCGGACTTGCTGGATGGCGATGTCAAAAGCCGTGGCGACGCGACTGAGCCTGAACAGCGCATGTGTCCCGACGGCGAACGGCGCCGGGCTGGCGGGCCTAGATGAAGGCGACATCATCCAGTGGACGCGTCGTCGATCGAAGAAGGCGCTCCACCCTCAGGAACAACTGATTGTCCTTGAAAGGCTTGGCCAGAAAGTCCTTGGCGCCGAGCGCGACCGCTTCCTGCACGTCGCTGGCCTGGTAGCGGGCCGTGAGGATCATCACGGGCAGGGTCATGATCCGGCCCGTGGATTTAAGGTGCCGAAGGACGCCGAACCCGTCCAGGCCCGGCATGTTCACATCGAGGATCATGGCGTGCGGATGGAAGTCTGAAACCCGTTTGAGCGCTTCGTGGCCGTCGCGCGCAGCGACGACCTGATATCCCGCCAGCTCAAGACGCGTGACGAGCAGGTCAATGATCAACGGGTCGTCGTCGACCACCAGGATTCGCGACCTGGCCACTAAGCCGCTCCAGCCGCATCAAGCGAAGCGGGCGGCTGTCCGTGGAGACTGAGAACGATCGCCTGGATCAGTTCCGACAGGACTATGGGCTTGGCGACCAGCCCGTCAAAATCCGTCCGACCTTCGAACTCGCCCGGGGAGTCGGCCGAGAAACCAAGGATGGGAATCGACTGGTTGGGTCCTGGCCGGCTCCGTATTGATCGGGCGGCCTCGTCGCCGCCCATGCCCGGCATGCGCAGATCCATCAGGATGACGTCGAAAGGCTGATGACTTGCCAGGGAGATGGCTTCCTGCCCGCTGGCCGCCTCGGACACCTCCACGCCCAGCCTGCCGGTGAGGGCGGACACGATCTCGCGGTTGGCGGGGTTGTCGTCCACAACCAGGAGCCTGAGGCCATCCAGGTCGAGAGCCTGGACGCAATCCTGGGGGGTCGCCGTCGAGACCCCTTGCGTCGGCGGAGCCAGAACGGTGAACGAAAAGGTCGATCCCAGACCGGGCTGTGACGTGACCGATATCCCGCCGCCCATCGCCTCGGAAAGCCCCTTGCAGATCGCCAGACCGAGGCCGGTGCCGCCGTGTTTGCGGGTCGAGGAGGCATCCACCTGGGAGAAGCGCTGGAACAACCGGGCGCATTGCTGCTCATCCATGCCGGCGCCGGTGTCGCGCACCGAAACGGAGAGGGCGGCCCGGTCGACGTCATGGCGAATCGTCATGGCGACCGAGCCGGCATCCGTAAACTTGATGGCATTGCCGACCAGGTTCAGCAGAATCTGACGCAGTTTGTGCGGATCAAGCTCGACGTGCGCGGGAAGGTCGCCGATCTGGCTGAAGTCAAGCGACAGGCCCTTCTCCGCAGCGAGCGGCGCGAACATGAGCAAGGCTTCGTGACAAACCTCGAGCGGGTCGCAGGCTTCGGCCCTCAACTCGTACTGACCGGCCTCAAGCTTGGAGAAGTCGAGGACGTCATTGACGATGGACAGGAGCGCCTGGCCGGCCCTTCCGATGCGGTCGACATGGACGCGAGCGTCGTCCGGGATGTCGTCGCGGCCAGTCAGCAGGGAGGAGAAGCCGAGGATGGCGGTCAGCGGCGTCCTGATTTCATGGCTCATATTGGCGAGGAAGTCGGACTTCGCCTTTGTGGCGCGCTCGGCTTCTTCGCGCGCCTTCATCAGGGTCTGTTCCAGATCCTTCGCCGCCGTGACGTCGCGAACGAGGTCCTGAATCTCGACGGGGCGTCCCGCCTCATCCCGGATTACGGTGGGATGGGCCTCAAACCAGCGGATCGCGCCATCCTTGCCGATCGCGCGATAGGGGATTCTCGGCGCCGGCGTCCCGGCCGGGGCGGCCAGATATCTGGCGAAAGCCGCCCATGTGCGGGAGACGTCGTCCGGATGGATCAGATCATTGACCGACCGGCCCACAAACTCCTCGGGCCGGTAGCCCAGCGCCGCAAACAATGAGGGCGACAGGTAGGTGAAGACCCCGTCGACGCCGTAGGTCGCGACGATATCGGACACATTGGACGCCATCAGGCGGAAGCGCTCTTCGCTGTCCTTCAGACGCTGGTCGGCGAGATCGCGGTCCGTAATGTCCTGGAAGACACCGAAAAGGGCGACGGGTTTCCCGTCTTCGCCGGCAAGGCATCGTCCGGTGGACTGGGTCAGCCGAAGGCCGCCGTCCGGTCGCAGCAGCCGGAGCCGGCACTCGAATCCCTCGCCCGTGGCGCGGGCCCTCTCGACATGACCCACAATCACAGGCCGGTCGTCAGGGTGATAGGCGGCCAGGGCGTCGTCGAGCCCTGGATCAAAGGTCGCCCGGTCCAGGCCATGAATGCGATAGACTTCGTCGGACCAGGTGAGCTGCCCCGTCAGGAAATCGAGCCGCCAGTGACCAAGCCCGAGCAGGCTCTCGCCGAGCCGAAGCAGTTCGGTCCGTTCCTCCTGGGCCCGCATGAGGTTCAGCTGGGTCACCGCGCTGGCGGCCTGTTCGGCCAACATCCGCAGCAGGCGCATCAGGTCCGCGGAGGGGGCGCTGCGCACCACCGTGTCGAGGACGCAGAGCGAGCCGATGCGGTGGCCTGTCTCATCCATGATGGACGCGCCCGCGTAGAAGCGGCAAGCGGCCGGCCCCCGCACGAACTCATTCCCCGCGGTCCGGGAGTCGGCGGTCAGGTCGGGAATGACGAGCGTGCCGTCGGACCCCATGTCGAGCGAGACTTCGCCGCACTCGGAACCCGCGCGTTCGGTGATCAGTCCATCGCGTAGCGACCGAAGTACGCGCGTTCCACCGATGTCCACCGCCACGGCGGCGATGGGCGCGTCGAGCATCGCCGCTGCCATCACGATGAGCCGGTCAATCGGGTCGTTGTCGAGGATGGCGCGCGGGCTGGCGTTCGGCATACAGCCTAGCTAGGCCCAACTCGAGAATGTTTGGTTACCGTCCGGCCCCGCACATCGCCGGCCCCTGATCGAGCGACAGCGGGCTCAATGCCGGGGTCGATTCAAACTCTCGGACAACCTCAGCCCGGATCGAATCTCGCCGTAAAGCATTGGTAATCACTATAGACGGGGCTGTTTCAGCCGAACCGTGTATTTTGGTTCCGGCGTATCAGTAAGTTACAGCGTTCTTCAAGTCTTGTTTCCGCCAACCCTTGGCATGAGCACGACCTTGCTCGCCACTCAAGCGTGGCTATTACGCCCGCGTTGCATGAACGCCGGTTTCTATACATACCTGTCCATGCCAAATTCACGCTGGCCCTGTGTTTCGCCATCGCATGGGCGGCGCTGAGCATTGTTCTGTCGCTGCGCTGGCTCGCGGACCTCGCCGACATCGTGTCCTGGCCGATGGCCCTGATCATCATCGGCTTCATCGCCTATGTGCCCGGCTTCATGAACGCCTTCATGATTGGCACGATCATTCTGGATCGAAGGCCGCCGCACGCGCCGCCGGCGGTCTATCCGCCGGTGACCATACTGGTGGCCTGCTTCAACGAAGCGCTCAACATCGGGGACACGCTGAACAGTCTGGCCCGTCAGGACTATCCCGGACGGTTCGAGATCATCGTGCTGAATGACGGTTCGGACGACGACACCGCCCTTGTCGCGGCGCGGGCGGTCGGGCGGCACAAGGCCCGTTCGCGTGGCGCGTTCCGGCTGATGAATTTCGAGGTCAACGCCGGCAAGTCGACGGTGCTGAACCGGGGGCTGGCGTTCGCGACGCACGATCTGGTCGCCACCGTGGACGGCGACTGCTGGCTGCGGCCCGACGCGCTGCGCCGGATCGTCGAGCGGCTGCTGGCCGATCCGCCGGGCACCGAGGCGGTCGCCGGCGCCGTGCTGGTCCGCAACTCGCGCCGCAACATCCTGACCCGCGCCCAGGAGTGGGACTATTTCCACGGCATCGCCGCCGTCAAACGCATGCAGAGCATGTACCACGGCACCCTGGTCGCCCAGGGCGCCTTCTCGCTCTACACCCGGCGGGGCCTTGACGCGGTCGGGGGCTGGCCGCCCTGCGTCGGCGAGGACATCGTCGTCACCTGGGCCCTGCTGAAGGCGGGCTATCGCGTCGGCTATGCCGAGGACGCGCTCGTGTTCACCAATGTGCCGCACGAATTCAAACAGTTCGCCCGGCAGCGCCGCCGCTGGTCGCGCGGCCTGATCGAGGCGTTCAAGGCGCATTGGCCGCTGCTGTTCAAATGGCGGCTCTCCACCCTGTTCATCTGGTGGAACCTGTTCTTCCTGCCGCTGGACCTCGTCTACACCTTCGCCTTCATACCGGGGCTCATTCTGGCGCTGTTCGGCCTCTACTGGATCGCCGGGCCGTTGACGCTGCTGGTCCTGCCGCTGGCGGCCGTCTGGAACGGGTTCATCTATCGGGTGCAGCGGAAGATGTTCCGCGCCCAGGGGATGCGGGTCCGGGCCAATGCCGACGGCTTCCTCTTCTATGTCTTCGCCTACAGCCTGCTGATGCAACCGGTCTGCGTCGGCGGCTATTTCGCTGAATTGGCCGGCCTGAGAAAGAACTGGGGTACGAAATGAACCGCATCATCGCGATGATGCTGGCGGCGATCGCGCTTGCTCTCGCCCCTGCCGCCGCCGCCCAGGAAATCCCCTACTGGCAGGCCGTCGGCGCCGACCTGTTGGTCTCCACCGACGCGGACGGGGCGGAAACGGTGAAGGCCGGCGTGAGTGCCGACTGGCTCTATCGGGACCCCACCGACTATCAGGGCGTCCGGCTGGAGGCGGCGCGCTTCTCGCCGGCGACCGGTCCGGCCCTCGAGGAGCAGCGGCTCTACTACCGGTTCGCGCGACCCGGCGAGGACTGGTCGTGGAACGGCATGGTCGGGACCAATGGCGAGACCGTCCTCGGCTCGCTGAGCGTTCACAATGACGACCGCATCCGGCAGGAGTATTTCATCGAGCGGGACCGCCTCGAGACGGCGCAGGGGCTGGATCAGGACCTCTATTCCACCTTCGCCGGGGCGGCCTTCGACCTGCCGGTCGATGAGCGCAACACCCTGACGGCGCTGGTCGGGGTTCAGGATTTCGACGGCGAGAACATCCGCACCCACCTGCGGGCCCGCGCCATCCATGTGGTCAGGCCGGAGTGGGGCCTGAGCGTCCAGCTGCGGACCCGGTATTTCCACAACAGCGTCCCGGCCGAGGCCGACTATTTCTCACCCGAATGGTACGTCGAGGTTCTGCCGGTGGTGCAGATTCAGCGGTTCCACGGCGGCTGGCGCTATCAGGCGGCGGTGGGTCTGGGCGCCCAGCGTGAAGCCGGTTCCGACTGGCGGTCGGCGCGGCATTTCGAGGCCTCGGTCACCAGCCCGCCGATCAGCCGCGACTGGCATGTGAAGGCGACCGTCCTGCACAGCAGCGCCCCGGTCGCCTCGGGCCAGGGCTATGACTACAGCCAGGCGACGCTGTCGCTGACGCGGGCGTTCTAGGCGCACACCGACCCTCGACCCGGCAGAGGCTTTGGCTGTACCTATCGGGGCGTGAGCACCCGCCGACCCCTCGCATCCGACCTCCCCTCTTCGCCTGACGGCGGGAGCCCCGGCGCATGACGGCGGCGCGGCTGGCGAGGGCGCACGAGATTTCGGATCTGCGGACCATGGCCCGCCGCCGCCTTCCGCGGCCGATCTTCGACTATATGGACGGCGGGGCGGGCGCGGAGCTGTCGCTGGGGCGAAACGCCTCGGCCTTCGACGACTATGAGATCGTGCCCGACGTCCTCACCGATGTTTCGGCGATCCGGACCGGGACGACCCTGTTCGGCCAGGCGGCGGCCTGGCCGCTGCTGCTGTCGCCGACAGGGCTGACGCGGATGTTCCATGCGCAGGCCGAGCCGGCCGTGGCGCGGGCGGCGGCGCGGCACGGGCTGCCGTACAGCCTGTCGACCATGGGCACGACGCGGATCGAGGACCTGGCCTCTCCGGCCCCGCTGGTCTTCCAGATCTATATCTTCCGCGACCGGGGGCTGACGCGGGAGTTTGTCGCGCGATGCAAGGCGGCGGGCTGGCACGGCCTGATCCTGACCGTGGACACGCCGGTTGCGGGCAACCGGTTGAGGGACCGACGCAGCGGCCTTTCCCTGCCGCCGAAACTCACCCTGCGTTCGATGATGGAATTCGCCCTGCATCCGGGCTGGTCGCTGCCGGCGCTGACCGGATCGAAATTCGACTTCGCCAACGTCAGCCATCGCGTGGACGCCCTGGCGTCGGGATCCATGTCCCTGTTCGACTATATCGGCGGGCAGTTCGACCGGTCCCTGACCTGGCGGGACGTTGAATGGCTGGCCGCCGAATGGGGCGGGCCGCTGTCGATCAAGGGGCTGATGACGCCGGAGGACGCCAGGCGCGCCGTCGGTTCGGGCGCCAGCGGGGTGATGATCTCCAACCACGGCGGGCGGCAGCTGGACGGAGCCCCGGCGCCGGTCGACCAGATCGCCGCGGTGCGCGAGGCGCTCGGCGACGGGCCGGAGATCATCTGCGACGGCGGGGTGCGGTGCGGCTCGGACGTGGTCAAGGCGCTGGCGCTGGGGGCGACGGCCTGTTCGGTCGGCCGGCCGTATCTGTACGGTCTGGCGGCGGGCGGCGAGCGCGGCGTGGACCGGGCCCTGACCCTTCTGCACGAGGAGTTCGAGCGGACCCTGGCCCTGGCCGGCGTGCCGGATATCGCCGGCCTGTCGGCGCGGCATGTGCGGCGTCGCAGCCGCTGAGCGTCAGACCAGCAGGGCCTTCAGCACCCCGTCCAGTACAGGCCGGCCGGCCGCCGTGGCCCTGAGGCGGCCTGTTTCGGTTTCGAGGAAGCCATCTCCGATCAACCCGGCCAGCGGTTCGGCCTCAGCCGTCCGGCCCAGCACCGCCAGATCGATGAGCGCCACGCCCTCGACCGTGCGAAGGCCCAGCAACACCTTCTCCTCGGCCGCGTCCCGATCCGACTGCGCCGCCCGCTCGCTCCAGGGCGACCCCGCCGCGACTCCGGCGACATAGGCCCCGATACCCCTGTGCGCGACGGTCGCCGTCCGTGCGCCGGCCAGCGTCAGCCGCCCATGCGCCCCCGGCCCGACGCCCAGATAGTCGCCGCCGCGCCAGACGTGGAGATTGTGGGCCGACCGGGCTGCCTCGCCCCGCGCGTGGTTGGAGACCTCATAGGCGTCGAAGCCGGCGGCCTCGAGAACGGTCTGGGTGGCCTCATAGAGGGCGGCGGACAAGTCCTCATCCGGCGGGGCCCAGGCGCCGCGGGCGACGGCGCGGCCGAAGGCGGTCGTGGGCTCTATGGTCAGCTGATACGGTGAGACGTGTTCGAAGCCCATGTCGATGGCCCCGGTCAGTTCGGCGCGCCAGCCGGCGATGGTCTGGTCCGGCCTCGCGTAGATCAGGTCGATGGACAGGCGGGGAAAGGCGCGGGCGGCGACGGCGACGGCGCGGCGGGCCTCGTCCGCCGAATGGTTGCGGCCCAGGAAGGCCAGGGCCGCGTCGTCCAGCGCCTGCACCCCCATGGACAGGCGGTTGACCCCGGCCTCGCCCAGGGCCGCGAACCGGGCCGCCTCGGCGTCGGTGGGATTGGCCTCGAGCGTGATCTCGATCGGGCCTCGCGGCGGGAACAGGATCCGGGCGCGGTCGATGACGGCGGCCACGGCGTGGGGCGCCATCAGGGAGGGGGTGCCGCCGCCGAAGAAGATCGAGGCCAGCCGGCGCGGACCGGTCAGTTCGGCCTGCGCCTCCATGTCGGCAAGGATGGCGGCGACGAGACCGGCCTGTTCCTCGACCCGGCCCCGGTCCCGCACGACATTGAAGTCGCAATAGGGGCAGATGCGGGCGCAGTAGGGCCAGTGGACGTAGAGGGCGAGGTCGGTGGCGGGGTCTGGGACGGAGGGCATGGGGGCCGTCGGTGATTGGTGGTTAGTGGTTCGTGGCTGGCCAGCAGCTGTGCGACAGCGCGGGCGGCGCCGCCCTTCCGCTGGCAGAGATGCGGCAATCACTACCCACTAACCACTAATCACTCGCCACTCACTCCATCAAAGCCGCCTTCAGCTTCGCAAACGCTGCGGCCCGATGGCTGATGGAATCCTTCAGCGCCGGGTCAAGCTCGCCGAAGGTCTGGTCGCGGCCGTCAGGGATGAAGATGGGATCGTAGCCGAAGCCGCGGTCTCCGCGCGGGGGGAAGGTCAGCTGGCCGTCGACCCGCCCCTCGACCACCACGGCCGGTCCGTCGGGCCAGGCCACGGCGAGGGCCGAGGTGAACCAGGCGCGGCGGTCGGATGAGCCGGTCTCCTCCAGCCGCTCCTCGACGCGGCGCATGGCGAAGGCGAAATCCTTGTCGGGTCCGGCCCAGCGCGCGGAGAATATGCCCGGCGCCCCGTCCAGCGCCGCAACCGACAGGCCGGAGTCATCGGCGAGGGCGACCTCGCCCGAACGGTCGGCCGCATGGCGCGCTTTCAGCAGGGCGTTGCCGACAAATGTGCTCTCGGTCTCGTCCGGTTCGGGCAGATTCAGGCTGGCGGCGGTGACCACCGCGTAATGTCCGCCCAGAAGCGCATCGATCTCGACGGCCTTGCCGGGATTATGGGTCGCGACGACCAGCCGCATCCCCTTGATAAGCTTCAGTTTCATCCCGATCACGCGCTCCGAAACAATCCATTGCCAAAGTTTAATATCGTTAAACGATATGTAACGTGCCTTTTCTCAGAGCACGGCCTATCTATGTCTTCAAGGACGGACGCCGCGACGTTCCCCGATCGGGCCAATACCGGCAAGATCGATGCAGCGGAACAACATAACGAGGGTGAAAACATCCTCACTCAGGTCCAACGGAGAACGACTATGAACACCATGAGCGCTACCAACTTCATCGAGAAGGTCGGCCACGGCATCCTCAACGCCTTCCTGCTCGCCGCCCTGCCGACCGCCCTGGTCGCCACCCTGGTCCAGAGCTTCTGATTTCGTTCTGGCCACGCTTGGCCAGAACGGCGATCAGCCTGACAGTCCGGCCTCAAATAGCCCGAAGGGCGGCAGGCCACACGGAAAAGTCTCACAGGAGCTTTGACGATCGGCATGACAATCGCGATGAATAAGACCGCGTGTGGGTTCGCCGGACCCCGCGCGGCATCCTCGCCCCGCCGACCGGCCCCCTGATCCAGAAAGGTCGACCAATGCGCTTCCCGAAGTCGTCTTCGATCGGGATCCGCGTGCCTTTCGTCCGGACCCCGGCCCTTCCGGCCCTCGGTCCCGGATCCATGTCCAGCCTTCTCGGCGTCGCCCTCGGGGCCGCCTTCTGGATCCTGGCGCTGCTCACGCTCGGCGCCATCCTCATCTTTCTGTTCATCGCCTTCGTTCCGATGGGTCCGCTTGACCTGATCGCGACCTCGGAAGACGGCGGCACCAGCGTGCCCGTTCCGCGCGCCTATTTCCTGTTCGGGGTCGGCGCCTTCGCGGGCTATTTCGCCGGTTTCGCCCTGATCCTTCGCCACCTGCGCCGCATCGTCCACTCGCTGCGCATCGGCGACCCTTTCCAGCCCGCCAACGTCAGCCGGCTGAAACAGATCGGCCTGACCTTGGCCACGGTGACCGGGGGCGCCTGGATCGGCCAGACCCTGGTCTCGCGGCTGGTGCGCGGCGCCCTGGAGCCGCCCAGCCTGTTCGACCTGGTCACCCCCGCCTTTTCCGTGCTGGTCGTCTTCGTCCTGGCCGAAGTCTTCCGCGAAGGCGCCCGGCTGCGGCGCGAATCTGAACTGACGATCTGAGCGTGTTGAGTTAGAGCATCCCCCATGGCCATCCGCGTACAGCTTGACCGCATTCTCCTCGAACGGCGCATGTCGTTGACCGAACTGGCCGACCGCGTCGGCGTGACCCTGGCCAATCTGTCGATCCTCAAGACCGGCAAGGCGCGGGCGATCCGCTTCACCACCCTGGACGCGCTGTGCCGTGAACTGAACTGCCAGCCGGGCGACCTGCTGGTTCAGACGCCGGGGCCGCAGGACGTCGGCTCGGACGAGGATCCGGACGGGAACGCCCCCGGCACGACATGAGCCGCCGCGACGACCTGAGCCCCGACGACCGCCGCATCTGGGCCCGCGTCGCCGGATCGGTCACCCCCCGCAGGCCGAAGAAGGCGGCCCTGGTCACCCCGGGCGCCGCCGTGGTCGATCCCCCCGCCGCGCCCCTGCCCCGGGGGCCGGCGAAGCCACGCGCGGTCCCGACCCCGTATTCCCCCGTCGTTTCTGCGCCCGCCCGTCCCCGGGGCCATCCCGAGGAATTGGAACCGCGCCGCCAGCGGCGGCTGTCGCGCGAGCGGGATCCGATCGAGGCCAGGATCGACCTGCACGGCTATGGCCGCTTCCAGGCCCAGGACGCCCTCACGGCCTTCCTGATCGGAGCCCAGGCGCGCGGCTATCGCTCGGTGCTGGTCGTAACGGGACAGGGCCGGCGCGGCGGCACGGGCGTCATCCGCGCCTCGGTGCACGAATGGCTGCAGGGCCCGGCCCTGCGCGGGGTCGTGTCGGGGTTCGCCTCGGCTGCCCGCCATCATGGCGGGGACGGTGCGCTGTATGTGACGATCCGGAGGAACTGAGTGGTTAGTGGCTAGTGGTTGGTGGCTCCTGGCACCCACCACTAGCCACTAGCCACTAACCACTACTCCAGCGTCAGCCCCGCATCCTTCGCCAGCTTCTCCAGCGACGTCATCGGCCGCGGACCCCAGTGGGCGATGACTTCGGCGGCCGCCAACGACCCCAGCTTGCCGGCATCTTCCAGCGACAGGCCGCGGGCGAGGCCGAGCAGGAAGCCGGCGGCGTACTGGTCGCCGGCGCCGGTGGTGTCGACCACCTTGTCGACGGGGACGACGGCGATGGCGACGCGTTGATCGCCCGAGACGACCACCGAACCGGATTCTCCGCGGGTGATGGCGGCGACGTCAACCATTGACGCAAGCCGCGATGCGCCGGCGTCGAAGTCGTCCGTTTCGAACAGGGCGGCCAGTTCGCCCTCATTGGCCAGGACGATGTCGGCCGAGGCCTCGATGAAGGCCAGCAGTTCGGCGCGCCAGCGGGCGACGACGAAGGTGTCGGACAGGGTGATGGCGACCTTGCGGCCGGCGGCGTGGGCAGCGGCGGCGGCGGCCTCGAAGGCGACGCGGGCCGGGGCCGGATCGAACAGATAGCCTTCCAGATAGACGATGGCCGAGGCGCCGATCAGGTCCGCGTCGATGTCGGCGGCCTCAAGCTGGTTGGCGGCGCCGAGGAAGGTGCACATGGTGCGCTGGCCATCGGGCGTGACATTGATCATGCAGACGCCGGTGGCGAGGCCCATGGCGGCCCCGTCGTGCAGCGGCGGGGTCTCGAAATGGACGCCGACGGCGTGGATGTCATGGGTGAAGACGCCGCCCAGCATGTCGTCGGCCACCTTGCCGATATAGGCCGCACGGCCGCCGAAGCTGCCGACGCCGGCAACCGTATTGCCCGCCGACCCGCCCGAGGCCTCAACGCCCGCGGCCATGGCGGCGTAGAGGGCGGCGCTCTGTTGCGCATCGACCAGCTGCATCGAGCCGGCGGTCAGGCCCTGGGCCGTCAGGAAGGCGGGATCGCAGGGGGCGAGGACGTCGACGATGGCGTTGCCGACGGCGCAGACGTCGTAGGTGGGGGCTTGGGTCATGAGCGGGGGCCATAGCGGGCGCGCGGCGGAATGGCCAGTCGGGGGCCGGTTTTCCCTTATGGACGGACAAGCAGAGCCATGTTGCGGACCGGGCGGCTTTCTGGTCTGAGCCGCTCATGACCGAGATCGCCGTCCTGACCCCCGACGCCGCCGATTCCTCCTATGCCGGCCAGTGGCCCGGGGTGCTGGAGCGACTGGCCGAGGCCCTCGCGACGGCCGGGCTGACGGCGGTTCCGACGGCCTGGACGGACCACATCGAAGACGCTTCGGGCCTGACGCGGTTTCCGCTGGTCCTGCCGCTGATTGCGTGGGGCTATCACCGGGATCACGCCCTCTGGATGCAGGCCTGCGCGACCTGGGAAGCGGCGGGGGTGAAGATGTTGAACCCGCCGTCCGTGCTGGGCTGGAATTCGGACAAATCCTATCTGGGGCGGCTGGCGGAGCAGGGCGTGGCCATGCCCGACACGGTCTGGATCGACGGGCCGACACAGGCGGACGCCGACGCCGCCTTCGACCGGTTCGGGGCCGACCAGATCGTGGTCAAGCCGCGCGTCTCGGGCGGGGCCTACAAGACGCTGCGGCTGGCGCGGGGCGAGCCCATGGTCGGGGCGCCTGAGGGGCCGGCGATGATCCAGCCCTATCTGCCGAGCATCGAGAACGAGGGCGAAACCTCCCTGCTCTTCTTCGGCGGCCGGCTCAGCCACGTCGTCAACAAGCGGCCGGTTCCGGGCGAGTTCCGGGTCCAGGTCCAGTACGGCGGCGGCTATGTCGCCCTGCCGGAGCCGCCGGCGGGCGCGCTGGCGCTGGCGGAACAGACGCTGGCGGCGATCGGCGAGGACCTGCTCTACGCCCGCATCGACATGGCCCCGGACGCCGACGGCGGCTGGCTGTTGATGGAGGCCGAGCTGATCGAGCCGGACTTCTACCTGGGATCGGCGCCGGAGGGCGGGAGACGGTTTGCGGAGGCGGTGAGAGCGCGCCTCCCTGTCTAGTCGGCGGTGCCCGCGCCGGGCCCGATGTAGCGCATCCCGACTGCCGAGGTATCGGCCGAAAAACGCACCTGTACTCGCGCGACAGCATCGGACGACAGGTTGGTGATCCGCGCCGTCGTCTCGCGCGGGAAGACCGCGTTGAAACCCTCGCCCGGCGCCACGCGCGCAATCAGGGTCTCGCCCGAAGCGGTTACAGCCGCCACATCAACCGCAACCGGACCGGTATTGGTTCCGATCACTCGCAAGGGACGGCGCTGATCACCGCCCAGCAGAAAGCTCTGCGACGGCGGAATGCTGGTGTTGCTGGTCGAGTAAAACAACTGGGCCGGCGCAGCATAGGCGGCCGGGACCGCGGCGGCAGCCAGCGACAGACAAAGGGCGGCGGACAAGGCGACACGCATGATCAGGGCTCCTTGATTGGAGGTTGTTGTTCTGATTTACGCCGCAGCATCCCCCCCGGATGCGCCGTTTGGCGGCGACATGTGGTCAGCCTGCCCCCAACAACAGGCCGGACGGACACAGGTCGCTGATCACACACCCTCCGCATTTCGGCTTCCGCGCCGTACAGGTGTAGCGGCCGTGCAGGATCAGCCAGTGGTGGGCCTTGGGCAGCCAGTGCTCGGGCACGACGCGGAACAGCTGTGCCTCGACCTTGTCCGGCGTGGCGGCATTGGCGAGGCCGAGGCGGTGGGAGACGCGGAACACATGGGTGTCGACGGCGATGGCGGCCTCGATGCCCAGTTCGTTGAGCACCACGCTGGCGGTCTTGCGGCCGACGCCGGGCAGCGCCTGGAGGTCGGCGCGGTTCAGCGGCACCTCGCCGCCATGCTGTTCCAGCACGATCCGGCTCAGGGCGATGACGTTCTTCGCCTTGCCGCGATACAGGCCGATGGAGGCGATATAGGGGACCAGCCCCGCCTCCCCCAGTTCCAGCATCTTCGCGGGCGTGTCGGCGACGGCGAACAGTTTGTCCGTGGCCTTGTTGACCGAAACGTCGGTGGCCTGGGCCGAGAGGGCGACGGCGACCACCAGCGTATAGGGGCTTGAGAAGCTGAGCTCGGTCTTCGGCTCCGGCATGATCCGCGCCAGCCGCTCGAAGATCGCCTCGACCCGGTCATCGTCGGGCGGCCAGCCCAGCACGGGGACCATCGCCCCGGTCATGACGGCGGGGCGTTTGGGCGCGGCTTTCGGGCGGGCCCCGGGACGGACCTTGGTCGGCTTCATCCCGACCGGTTAGCAGACGCAGGTCCTTACCGGGAGGGCGTCAGGCCTCCCAGGACGTAGGAATGAACAGGGCCGCGGCGCCGATGATCATGCCCAGCAGACCGACGGCGAACGGCAGGCCGAACAGGATGGTGCAGCTCAGGATCATCAGACTGGCGGGCTGGGCGAAACGGGCGGCGAGGCGCTTCATGGTGTTCTCCGGTCAGCTTGGCCGTATGTGGAGACCCGCGCGGGGCTACGGTCAAGTACCGCTGGTATCTCCCCGTGACTGTTGGCCTGGGGCGCCAATCGGCCTAGACCGCGCAGATCGTCCCGGAGTCCCCGTCATGCTGATCCATCTGTCGTCCTGGCCCGAGATCGACGCCGCACTGAAAACCACGAAGACGGTGGTCGTGCCGATCGGCTCGAACGAGCAGCATGGCCCGACCGGCCTGCTGGGCACAGACTGGATGTGCCCCGAGATCATCGCCCACGCCGCCGAGAAGCAGGACGCAAGCCTCGTCGTCGCCCCGACCTTCAACATCGGCATGGCCCAGCACCACCTGGCCTTCGCCGGCACCATCAGCCTGCGCCCCTCGACCTTCATGGCCGCGATCACCGACTGGGTGTCGTCGCTGAGCCGGCACGGCTTCGAGCGGATCTATTTCCTCAACGGGCACGGCGGCAATGTCGCCACCATCGAGGCGACCTTTGCGGAAATCTACGCCGAGTGGAGTTTCGTCGAGGAGCAGCCGCCCTTCGTGCTGAAGCTGAAGAACTGGTGGGACCTGCCGGGGGTCAACAGCCTGTGCAACCGCATCTTCCCGACGGGCCACGGCATGCACGCCACCCCGTCCGAGATCGCCGTGACCCAGGCGGCCTATCCGGACCACATCAAGACGGCCGACTACAGCCCGCAGATCGCGCCGACAGGGCCGATCCGCGACGCCCTGGACTATCGCGCCCGCTTCCCGGACGGCCGGATCGGCTCGGACCCGGCCCAGGCCAGCCCGGAGCACGGACGGACCATCATCGAGGCCGCGGTTCCCGCCCTGCTCAAGGATGTCGCCGACTTCTCCAACGAGGTCTTGCCCGAGGTCTGAAACCGGCCCAAGGCTGCGGCATGACCGAGTTCGAAAAAGCCATCAAGACCGGCCGCCGCCTGACCCGCGACGGCGCGCGGGCGACCAGTACGGCCCTGTCCGGCGGCGAGATGATGAAGGCCGCGGGCGACGTCATCAACGCCCGGCTGGAGATCATGGCCGCCGGCATGGCCGATCCGCGCAAGATCGACCTGACGGAACTGTCGTTGATGAGCTCGGAGAAGGTCGAGGCGCTGTCGGCCTCCGCATCGGCCATGGCGAAGACCTTCGGGGATATCGGCGGGCGTCTGGGCTCGGGCGTCATGACCGAGGCGGAGCACGCCTCGAAGGCCGCGACCTCGATCGCTGCGGCCGCGACCCCCGCGGCGGCGATGCAGGCGCAGTACAGTTACGCCGTCGGCTGGTGGAGCCGGGCGGCGGCGCAGATGCTGACCCTGAACAGCGCCATGCTGAAGGGTCAGGCCGACGCCATGCGCCCGATCCACCGCACCGCCGTGGACAATGCGAAGCGGCTGAAAAAACCTACCTGAACGGCGGCTCGTCGAAGGCCCGCAGCTTGCGGGAGTGCAGGCGGGAGCCCTCGGCGCGCAGCAGGTCGATGGCGTGGATGCCGATCTGCAGATGCTCGGAGATCGACCCCTCATAGAAGCGGTTGGCCTGGCCCGGCAGTTTGATCTCGCCGTGCAGGGGCTTGTCCGAGACGCACAGCAGGGTGCCGTAAGGGACCCGGAAGCGGTAGCCCTGGGCCGCGATGGTGGCGGATTCCATGTCGATGGCCACGGCCCGGCTCTGGTTGAAGCGCAGGGCCGACTTCGAATAGCGCAGCTCCCAGTTCCGGTCGTCGGTGGTGACCACCGTTCCGGTGCGCAGGCGCCGTTTGACCTCCTCGCCCGGCGCGCCGGAGACGATCTTGGCCGCGTCATAGAGGGCGCGCTGGACCTCGGCGATGCTCGGGATGGGGATGTCCGGCGGCAGGACCGCGTCGAGCACATGGTCGTCGCGCAGATAGGCGTGGGCCAGGACGTAGTCGCCGATGCTCTGGCTGGGCCGCAGGCCGCCGCAGTGGCCGATCATCATCCAGGCGTGGGGACGGGTGACGGCCAGGTGGTCGCAGATGGTCTTGGCGTTGGACGGTCCGACGCCGATGTTGACCAGGGTGATGCCGTTCCAGCCCGGCGCCGTCAGGTGATAGGCCGGCATCTGGTGCTTCTTCCAGGCCGCGTCCATGGCCGCCGTCTCGGGGCTGGGCGTGTCGCGGGTGATCACAATGCCGCCGGCGCAGACCAGTTTTTCATAGGGGCTGTCCGGATCCTGCAACTGGGCGCAGGCCCAGCGCACGAACTCATCGACGTAGCGATTGTAGTTGGTGAACAGGATGTAGCTCTGGACGTCCTCGACCGGGGTGCCCGTGTAGTGGCGGAGTCGGGCCAGGGAGAAGTCGGTGCGCAGGCCGTCGAACTGGGCCAGCGGGAAGTCCTTGCCCAGATCGAACATGCCGTCGGAGATCTCGTCGCCGATATGGGCCAGGTCGGTGGTCGGGAAATAGCGGGCGACGGCGGCCGTCTGGCTGCGGTCCAGGGCCACGTCCGAGCCGTCCATCACATAGGGGAACGGAATCTCCTGCTGCGACGGTCCGACGTCGAAGGTCGCGCCATAGTCGGCCTGCAGCAGGCTGAGTTGCTCCGTCAGATAGGGGCGGAACAGGTCGGGGCGGGTGATGGTCGTTGAATAGACGCCGGTCCGCGACAAACGGGCGTAGGCGCGGGTTTCAAGGTTCTGGGGCCGGTCGCCGAACCAGCTGACCCGGAGTTCCGGATAGGCGAAGAGGCCCCTGGCCCGCGCATCGGGATCGGCGCGCTCGCCGGTCCGCAGGAAAGTCCCCACCGCGCTGCGCAGGTTCGAGACCGATTGATTGTAGAGGGTTTCGAGGCGGTCCAGGGCCGCCTGTGCTGTCATCGTTTCTGTCATGGCCTCGTCTAGCGGAAGAACGTGACCTTGGCGAGACGGTGGCGCTTACTCGCCCCCCGCCTCCGCGCGCGTGATCAGGGCCAACAGGCGCGGACTGTCGGCATGCCTGCGTTTCAGCACCGCAGCCTCGGCGTCGAGCGCGTCACAACTGAGCTCGGCGACGGCCGCGGCGATCTGTGCCCGGCGTTCCGCGTCATAGCCCTCCTCGCCCCCGAAATGGTCGCAGCCGAGTCGACGGCTCGCATAGTCGAAGACCGCCGTCGGCGTGCGGGCAGCGCCCTCCAGGACGGCGTCGCGGACCGTGATGTTGGAGAGCAGCAGACGGTCGCCCTCGATCTCGAACGACAGAATGGCCGTGCCGGCGGTGCCGCAGCAGTTGCCGTCGCCGTCCTGCCACAGCGGGGTGACCGCCATCATATTGGGCCAGTCGAAACGGACACCCTGCCAGACCTCAAGCCCCTCGGGCAGCCGCTCGGCGAGATCATCCCACCAGCTCCAGGTGTCGATCTGGGTCAGGCGACGGCTGTCGGGAAAGTCCCAGCGGAACAGAACGTCCGCATTCCCGCCCCCCGAGCCCGCATGGATGCCGGGCACGGCGATATAGGCGGCGCCGTCGAACTCCGGCCCGGTGAGCAGGACGGGGGCGTCGAAGCGCGCTGCGTCGAAACTCCAGGCGATCGGCGCTGTCGGCCCCATCCGCGCCGCGCCGGCGTCGCCGAAGAAGACGATGCCGCCGGAGATGCCGTCCTCGTCGGTGAACCCCTCCTGCAGCTGCCACTGCAGGCCGCCGTCCCGGAGCGCGAGATAGCCGCCCATGGGAGAGCTGCAGCCCTTCAGGCCGGTCGCCACGCACTCACGGCCCAGCAGCGGCGGCGTCGTGAAGACCATGGCGCCGAGGCGCTCGTCCCGCGCGGCCTGGATCGTCAGATCCTCGATCCGCGACTGGATGTCGTCCGCCGGATCCATGCCCTCGGGCAGTTCATCGTGGCTGGCGCGCCAGTCGGCCTGATCCCGCGCCAGGGACAGCGGCAGGGGCGTGGCCTCGCGCGCGCGGCGCAGGGCCTGCTCCAGGGTCGGCGTCTGGCTGACCACCGGGCCGGCCCCCGCCAGCGTCAGCGTCAGCGTCGCCAATGCGAGAACGGCCAGAGTGCGCATGCGTGATCTCCCCATGCCGCCACCCTGCCGTCGCGCGCGGGCGCGGCCTACTGACGCCTTCTGACGTCAGGCGAGTTCGCGCTGCAGGAAGGCCGTGGCGTCGTCCAGCACCGGCGCCTTCTTGCGGAACAGGGGCGAGAAGGTGGAGATCAGGTCGGCGTGATTGAGGCCCGGATAGAGTTTGAACTCGCAGCGGCCGCCGACCGCCCGCATCCGCTCGCACAGGATGGTGGTGTCCTCGGCGTGGACAATGACGTCCTCGGTTCCATGGCCCAGCCACAGCGGCGGCGCGTCGGCGCGGGCGAAGGTCACCGGCTGGGTCAGGGTCGGGTCAGCGACGCGCCCGAAGGCGTTGACCGAGGCCGGAACATCAAACGGCAGGAAGTCATAGGGGCCCGCCAGACCGACCGCCGCCCTGATCAGACCGGGCGCGCCGGCGGCGGCCATATAGCGTCGGTCGAGGGTGATCATCAGGGCCAGATGGGCCCCCGCCGACTGGCCGATCACGCCCAGCCGCGCCGGGTCGCCGCCGTACCGGCCGGCGATCTCGCCCACCCTGGCCGTCGCAAGGGCCGCGTCCTCGATGAAGGCGGGGAAATGCACCTGCGGGACCAGCCGGTAGTCCGGCAGGGCGACGACGAAGCCGCGCGCCGCCAGCGCCTGCGCCGCCCAGGCGTAGTGGGTCTTGTCCCCGCTGTCCCAGCCGCCGCCGTAGAACAGCACCAGCACCGGCCACGGCCGCTCCCGCTGCTCCATGGGGGCGAAGACGTCGAAGGTCTGGCGCGGGTCGTCGCCATAGGCGATGTCGCGGGCGGCGCGGCGCACGCCGCCGTCTCGCGGCCCGAAGGTGTTGAGCAGGGCCAGGGGCGAACAGGCCGCGGCAAGCAGTCCGAGCGCGGGGGCGAAAAGGCCTCTTCGGGTCATGCGGTCCTTGTGGGCGACAGGGCGACAGGCCCCAAGATACGCATGGAACCCGCTTTCGGCTCAACCTGTCGCGCTCCTATCGCGCCGACGAGATCAGGGCCCCGCAGTTGGCGTCCTCGGCCAGGCCCGGATCCACGAAGGGCAGCAGGGCGACCAGCGGGTTGATCAGGGCGCCCAGGGCCGCGCCGATGCCCACCTGACCGGCGACCGCCCCGCCCTCGATGCCGACCCTCGGGGTGGTCAGCGGCCCGACGACGGTGATCGGCGACCAGAGCCGGATCAGGCGCGGCTGTTTGGTCTCGCCATCGATGCGCAAATTCATGGTCTCGGCGCCGAGATCGATTGTCCCGGTTCCCTTGGCCAGAACGGGCGTCGTGTCGATCACGAAGGTCCGCGCCGTCGCGATGCCGCGACGGACCGTGAAATCGGCGACGGCGCAGCGGATCTCCGATGAGCCCTGGTCGCCGGACAGCAGCCGACCGAGACCGGCGGTGACATTGATCCCGAGCAGTTCGGCGAAGGCCGACCGCATCCGTCCCTGCGGCACGACCAGGCTGATCGTGCCGTTGGAGCTGGCGGCGAAATCATGCACCGACGCCCCCGGACCCTCCAGCCTGGCGCGGCCCAAGGCGGCGCCGGTGACCGTCGGGGCGCCGTCGCGGGCGGGGATGATGGACTCCAGCGGATAGCCTCTCAGCCGGAAGTCGGCCGAGGTATAGGGCACATCCCGGTTGGCGTTGATCCGCGCGGTTCCGTTCAGCGAGCCGCGATTGAAGTCGAAGGACACGGGATCAAGCCTGAGGATGCCGTCCTTCAGATCGGCGCCGAGATCGACCTGACGGATGTCGAGCTCGTTGCGTTTCACCCGGGCGGCCCGGTAGCGCAGGGTCCCGTCCATGACCCGCAAACGTTCGACGTTCAGCGGCGCGGTGGGCAGCAGTTTCGCGCCGGCGCCCGAGGTGGTCACCGTATCGCCGCCGGCCGTGACCCGCGGCGTACCGCCCAGCACCGCGGAAAGGTCGTCAATGTCGAGCAGGCGCGAGCGCAGGTCCGCGTCGACCCGGCGGCGGTCGCCGACCTTGTCGACCTTCAGATCGCCGGACAGGTCCGACGTGCCGACCCGGCCCGAGAAATCGCTGAAGGTGAAGACTTCATCGTCCCGCGTCAGCATTCCACTCAGCCGGTAAGGCGGCGTGTTGGGGGTGGTGATGCCGGTTAGAAGATACAGGTCGGCCAGATCGCGGCCCTGAAGGTTGAGTGTGGCCGTGAACTGACCCAGATCGAACGGCCGGGTGATCGATCCGTCGGCGATCAGGGTCGAACCGACGCCCGACAGCTCGGCCTTGAAGGCATAGGGCCGGTCGCGCCGGATGTTGATGAAGGGCCCGCCGCGAACCTCCAGTCGCAGAGGCGTGCCGTTCATCGTGCCCCGTCCGTCCAGATGGAAGCCGGCCCGGGCGTCCGTGCCCTCCCGCGCCGAGATCGTCGCCCGCAGGGTCATGTCGCGCTTCTGCTCATCGAGACTCAGCGTTCCGTCGCGGATGACCAGGTGATTGATCAGCGGGATTCTCATGCTGTCGTCGGCGGGCGCGTCCGGATCGAGCACCCAGCTGAGACGGCCGTCGTCGGTGGCGATCAGCACGACTTCGGGTTTGGTGATGAGCACGCTCGGCATCTCGATCCGGCCGGTCAGCAGGGCGCCGAGCCGGATGGAGGCCTGGAGGTCTGCGACCCTGAGGGTGTCCTGTTCCAGCGCCCAGTCCGGACCGCCGATGCGCAACCCCCGCAACTGCGCCGAGGGGGTCATGCTGAACAGGTTGACGTCGAGGTCGCCGTTCAACTCTATCTCGCGGTCATATCTGGCCGAGGCCCACTCGCCGATCGGGCCGCGCAGCCAGTTCCACTGGAACAGGGCGAGAAAGACCACGAACAGGACGAGGAGCAGGACGGTCGCCCCGGCGGCGATGGCCTCAGGCCGGCCCGGACGACGCAGCCCGCCATAGACCGGATCATGGGCGACGACCCAGTCCCGCCGCTCGCGCGCCCATGCGCCGGCGGGAACCAGAGCCCGGTCCCGAACGACCAGCCAGTTCGGATTGTCTTTCAAGGGGTTGGGCAAGAACGGACTCCGTCGAACCCCTGACAACGCGCGAACGTGGCAGTTGGCGCCATCGGCCGCAACGCGAAGGGCGCGCCCGTCGCCGGACGCGCCCTCTTTCGGTCGCCGTTGGGTCCAGCGCTACTCGGCCGGCTTGAGATATTTGTCGAGCCAGCCGAACACCTCGGTGTGCCACTGGCGACTGTTGGCGGGTCGGAGCACCCAGTGGTTCTCATTGGGGAAGACTACCAGCCGGCTCTCGATGCCTCGCCGCTGCAGGGCGGTGAAGGTCGACAGGGCCTGGGTGGTCGGGACGCGGAAGTCCAGATCACCCTGGATCACCAGCATCGGATCGCGCCAGTTGCGCACATGGTTGGCCGGGTTGAATTCCTGGTAGCCGCGCGGGTTATCGTAAGGTGTGCCGCCATTCTCCCATTCGGTGAACCACAGCTCTTCGGTGGCATAGCCCATGCCGAAGGTGTCGAAGATGCCGTCGTGGTTGACCAGGCATTTGAACTCGCCGGCCCAGTTGCCGGCGATCCAGTTGACCATATAGCCGCCGTAGGAGGCGCCTAGCGCACAGGCGTTGTCGCCATCGAGGAAGGGATAGCGCTCCTGGGCGAAGGCCCAGCCCTTCTGCAGGTCTTCCAGCGGGCGGTCGCCCCAGTGCCGGCTGATCGAGTCGGTGAAGGCCTGGCCGTAGCCGGTCGAGCCGTGGAAATCGATCATCACCACCGCATAGCCGGCCCCGGCGTAGGTCGAGGCGTTCCAGCGGTACGACCAGCTGTTGCCGAACGAACCCTGCGGCCCGCCGTGGATCAGGAAGGCGACCGGATACTGCCGGCCTTCGACATAGCCCGCCGGCTTGATGACATAGCCGTGCACCGTCTCGCCGTTCCAGCCGGGGAAGCTGAACTGCTCCGGCTCGCCGAACACCTCATTGTCCAGCGACGGGTTCACGTCGGTGATCCGGCGCGGCATTTCGCGACCCCGGAAGGTCTTCACGAACAGCTCACTGGGTCGGGTCAGGGTGTCCTGGGCGAAGACGAAGCCCGAGGGCGTCTGCTGGAAGGCCGAGACGTGGCCCTCGCCGGTGATCGGCACGACCGAGCCGCTGGTCACGTCGACGGCGAAGATCCGGGTCTGACCGACGTCGCCGGCGGTGGTGTAGAGGGTCCGGCCGTCACGCGACCACTGCAGGGTGTCGGCCGAACGATCCCAGTTCGCCGCGATCTGGCGAACCTGTCCGGTGGCCATGTCGCGCAGGAAGATTCCGTATTTGTCGGCCTCGAAGCCGGGCCGGGCCATGGCGCGATAGGCCATCGTCCGTCCGTCCGGCGAGAAGACCGGGCCGGTGTCCCAAGCGTCATTGTCGTCGGTCAGGTTCTCGAAGGTCCCGTCGCCGCTCAGGCCGTTGGTGCGCCAGAGGTCGAAATTGGTGCTCCAGGGCTCCGACTGGCCCGCCACCCGCGCCGAGAAGACCACCGACTGACCGTCGGGGGCGAAGGTGAACTCGCTCTCGTCGCCGAAGGGTTTGGACGGGGTGTCGCCGTCGAAGCCGCGTGTGACCATGATCGGTTCGCCTGAGCCGTCGGCATTGACCACAAACAGGTGGTTCTGGGTCCCGTCCCGCCAGGTGTCCCAGTGGCGCACGAACATCCGGTCATAGACCTGGCCGGTGGCGGGATCGTCGGCGATCGCCTTCGTCCGGTCGACGGTGCAGGCCAGGTCGGCGCAGTCGGGGAAGACCGCCAGCGAGACCGCGACTTTCGAGGCGTCCGGGCTGAGCCGGTAAGCGTTGACGTCGAGCGGCAGGTTCGTCACCTGCACCGGCCCGGTCCCGTCGGCCGCGGCGCGCCAGACCTGGCTCGAGCCCGACCGGCCCGAGAGGAAATACAGCTTGCCGTCCGAACCCCAGCGGGCGGTGTTGGCGCCGCCCTCATTGATAGCCAGCCGCACCGGCTCACCCGGTTCGTTGAGATCCATCATGAACAGGGCGCCCGAGCGACGGTTGGCGGCGACGTCGGTGGCGGTCACCGAATAGACCACCCAGCGGCCGTCCGGGGACACCTGCGGATCGCCGAGCCGGTTCAGGGCGATCATGTCCTGCCAGGTGAAGTTGTTGAGCGCCTCGTTCGCGACAACGGGGGCCGCGGCGGCCGGGGCTTCGGCGACCATCGCCGGCGGCGTATCGGCCAGAGCCGGAACGGCGGCCAGCAGCACGAAGGCGGCGCAGGCGCCGGTGAGCAGGGAACGGTGACGCATGGCGGTTTCCTATCGACGAAGACGCGGATCAGGGCCCTGGGGTAGCACCGCCCGCCTGGCGGCGAAAGTTCAGGGCCGCGCGGCGGCCGCAGCCTCGTTCGCGGCCCGCTCGGCAGCCGCCGAAGCCTCATTGGTGAAGGAGAAGGTCCAGTCCAGAATCTCCTGCTGCCAGTCGACCCAGTTGCGCGGCTTGAGCACCCAGTGGTTCTCGTCCGGCACATGGACGAACCGGCTTTCGATGCCGCGCCTTTGCAGGGCCGAGAAGGTCGCCAGTCCCTGCTCGACCGGGACGCGGAAATCGCGCGAGCCGTGCAGGACCAGCATGGGCTTCGACCAGTCCCCGACCCAGGTGTTGGGGCTGAAGTCGCGGTACAGATCGGCGCGCTCCCACGAAGGCCCCTCGAACTCGGCGATGAAGGTGGCCAGGTCCATGGCGTTCATCAGCTGGCCGACATCGAACACCCCGGCGTGGTTGACCAGACAGCGCCACGGCCCGTTCCATTTGCCGGCGATCAGATTGACCATATAGCCGCCGTAGGAGGCCCCGAGCGCGCAGGCCCGGTCGCTGTCGATGAAGGCGTTGGAGGCCAGGGCGGACTCCCACCCCTTCTGCAGATCCTCCAGCGGCCGGTCGCCCCAGTGGCTGGTGATGGAGTCGGTGAAGGCCTGTCCGAACCCGGGCGAGCCGTGGAAATTGACCATCACCACCGCATAGCCCGCGCCGGTGTAGATCTGCGGGTTCCAGCGATAGCTCCAGCCGTCGGTCCAGGGCGATTTCGGGCCGCCGTGGATCAGATAGACGGCCGGATAGCGCCGCCCCTCGACATAGCCGGCCGGTTTGAACACCCAGCCCTGCACCGCCTCGCCGTTCCAGCCGGCGAAGGTGAAGCTCTCGCCCTCGGGCAGGTCGGTCCCGGCCAGGGCGGCGGCGTTGTGGTTGGTCAGGGCGCGCGGCGCCTCGCCCGAGGCGTCGACGATCTGCGCCGGGCCGCCGAAGCCTTCCTGCGACAGGATCAGCCGGCCTGCGGCCTCATCGAAGGCTGAAACCGTGCCTTCATCGGTCACCGCGCGGACGGCGCCGGTGCGGGCGTCGATCTCGAACAGCTTCTGCTGGCCGTTCTCGGCGGCCGTGGCGTAGAGGGCCCGCCCGTCCGAGCGCCAGCGCAGGGCGCCGGGGCCGCGGTCCCAGTCGGGCGTCAGGGCGCGGGCACCCGAGCCGTCGACATTGCCGATCATGATCACGGCCTGATCGCCGAAGACGTTCTCGCGCCGGCCCGCCAGCCAGGCGAGGCGACGGCCGTCTCGCGAGAAGGCGGGATTGGTGTCCGGGGCCGGGTTGCCGTCCGTCAGATTGACCGCCGGGCCGCCCTCGATCGAGGCGCTGTACAGGTCGAGATCATTGGTGAAGGCCTCTGCCCGGCCCTGCATCTGGGTCGAGAAGACGACGCGGCGGCCGTCAGGCGAGATGACGAACTCCCCGTCGTCACCCAGTGGCCGCGAGGGGGTGTCCCCGTCGACCCCAACCATCAGATCGCGCAGCTCACCCGCCGCCAGTCCTGACGCATTCAGAGACACGGCGAACAGATGATTGCGGCGACCGTCGTGCCAGCTGTCCCACGGACGCAGCGGCAGGCGGTCATAGGCCCGCACGGTCGAGACCGAGGCGACCTGGGCCCTGATCCGGTCGCGGGTGCAGGCGAGGTCGGGACAGTCCACGAACACCGCCATCGCCACGACCAGCGACCGGCCGTCCGGCGTCAGGCGGAAGGCGGTGACGTCCACCGGCAGGGTCGTGACCTGCACCGCCGCCATCCCCTCGCGGTCCATGCGCCAGACCTGGCTGGAGCCGCCGCGCGAGGAGAGGAAATAGATCGACTGGCCGTCGGGCGCCCAGCGCGCGCTGGCCACGCCGCCGTCGGAAGCCGCCAGCCGCCGGGGCGGACCATCCGGGTCGATCACCCAGGCCGAGCTGACGCCGCGATTGCCGGCCCAGTCGGTGGCGCGAACCGAGTAGAGCACCCGCCGGCCGTCAGGCGACAGACGGGGGTCGGAGACCCGCTCCAGCATGGCCAGCTGGTCCGGACTGAGCCCCCCGGCCGCGGTCGGGGCGACCACCGGTCCGGCATCGGCCGGCGGGGTCTGGGCCAGGGCCGCGCTGCTGATCGCCAGCGCCAGGGCCGCCGCGCCGGCCAGAAGTCCCATCCGCATCATCATTCGCCCCGCCCCCTGTGATCGCCCAGACTTAACACGGCGATCGCGCCCGCCAAGCCGCTTGCCGTGCGCGCCGCAAGCGGCGACAACCGGAACGAATGACCGAGATCGTCGCCCCCCCGCCGACCCGCCCGGATCCGCACATCTGCGACGTGCTGATCGCCGAGCGCGCGCCGCGTCTGACACGATCACTGTTCTGGCCGGTCATCAGGCCCATCCTCTACAAACTGCTCAACTATCGGGCGGCAGTGCGCATGGCCGATGCAGTCAGGCCGCTGACCGGGGCCGGGGCGCTGGACTATATGAGCGACCTGATGGACCTGCGGGTCGCGGTGATGAATCCCGAGCGGATTCCGGCCAGCGGGCGCTGCATCGTCGTCGCCAACCATCCGACCGGCATCGCCGACGGGATCGCCGTGTTCGACGCCATCCGCGCCCGCCGGGCCGACGCCGTCTTTTTCGCCAACGCCGATGCGCTGCGCGTCTCGCCCCGGCTGGGCGAGGCCGTCATCCCGGTCGAATGGGTGGTGGCCAAACGGACGCGCGAGAAGACCCGCGCCACCTTGCTGGCGGCCAAGGAGGCCTTCGAGGCCGATCGCTGCGTCGTCATGTTCCCCGCCGGCCGGCTGTCGCGCGTGGCCAAGGATGGCTCCCTGACCGATCCGGAATGGGCCGCAACGGCCGCGTCGCTGGCGCGCAAATACGACGCCCCCGTCGTGCCGATCCATGTCGCCGGGCCGGACTCCACCCTGTTCCACCTGTTCGACCGGGTGTCGCAGGAGCTGCGCGACATCACCCTGTTCCACGAGCTGTTGAACAAGAGACGCACGGCATTCCAGCTCAAGGTCGGCAAGCCGATCCCGCCCTCCCGGCTCGATATTGATGCGGTCAAGGCGACCTACGGGCTGAAGGCCTTCACCGAACGGGTCCTGCCCAGTCAGCCGGACGCTGAATTCGCATGAGTGGGACACGCGACTGGGTGCTGGCCGACGCCGAAGCCACGACCCGGCTGGGAGCGGCCATCGCGCCACGCCTGTCGCCGGGTGAGACCGTGCTGCTGTACGGCCCGCTGGGCATGGGCAAGTCGACCCTGGCGCGTGGCCTGATCCGGGCCAAGACCCGGCCGGATGAGGACGTGCCCTCGCCGACCTTCACCCTGGTCCAGTTCTATGAGAGCACGCCGCCGGTGGCCCATTTCGACCTCTACCGCCTGACCCGCCCCGAGGAGGCGGCGGAGATCGGTCTGGACGAGGCGCTGGACGAGGGCTGCGCCGTGATTGAATGGCCCGAGCGGCTGGGCGACGATCCGGCGGCGTGGCTGGGCCCGGATCGGCTGACCGTCACACTCGCCGAACAGGGCGACGGGCGGCTTGCGACCGTTTCTGGCGTAGGGGCGTGGGAAGGGAAGCTGAAGGATCTGCATGTCTGACCGTGAACGCCAGCGCCTCGACTTCCTCCGGACGGCCGGCCTCGCCGACGCCGTGCGTATCCCGCTGGCCGGCGACGCCTCGACGCGCCGCTATGAGCGGCTGACCACGGCCGATGGCCGGAAGCTGATCCTGATGGACCAGGCGCCGGCCGAGGAGAGCGCGGTCGCGCCCGAGGACGCCGATGCCGACCAGCGCCGGGCCCTGGGCTACAATGCCGAGGCGCGGCTGGCGGGCGGATCGGTCGCGGCCTTCGTCGCCATCGCCGGCTGGCTGCGCGAGCGCGGCCTGTCGACGCCCGCTATCGGCGCGCGGGACACAGCGGCCGGCCTGGCGGTGCTTGAGGATCTGGGGGACGACATCTTCGCGTCCCATGACCGGGACTTGCAGACCATCTACGGCGCGGCGGTCGATGCATTGGCCGGTCTGCACGAGACGCCGCCGCCACGGGTGATCGAGGCCGACGGCGAGCGCTGGCCGCTGCATCGCTATGACGCCCTCGCCTATCAGGCCGGGCTGGACCCCTTCCTGGAGTGGTGGCCGGCCTTCGCCGGACTGTCGACACCGTCCGATGAGGCGCGGGCCGAATGGTCGGAGCTGTGGGCGCCGGTGATCGCCCTGGGCGAGGCCGCGGCGCCGGTCTTCGTGCACCGCGACTATCACGCCGAAAACCTGCTGTGGCTGCCCGACCGGCCGGGACTGGCGCGGGTCGGGATGATCGATTTCCAGGACGCGGTCAGCGGCCATCCGGCCTGGGACCTGCTGCATCTGCTGCAGGACGCCCGCCGGGACGTCGCGCCCGAACTGGAGACGGCGATGCTGGACCGCTATCTGGCGGCGCGCGGCCCGGCGCTGGATCGCGAGACCTTCCTGCACGACTACCGCGCCCTGGCCGCCCTGAACGCGGCCCGCATCCTCGGCCGCGTCTTCGCCCGGCAGGAGGTGCTGTTCCGGCGCGACCGCTACACCGCCTTCATGCCGCGCACCTGGCGGCATCTCGAGCGCGACCTTGAGGTCGGCGGTCTGCACGGCCTGAAGCAATGGTTCGACCGTCACGTTCCGGCCGAGGCGCGGGTCGCGGAGAACCGGTCGTGAGTGCTCCCACGACCGCCATGGTGCTCGCCGCCGGGCTCGGCACCCGAATGCGGCCCCTGACCGACGACCGGCCCAAGGCCCTGGTCGAGGTCGCCGGATCGGCCCTGATCGACCATGTCCTTCGCCGTCTGGGCGAGTCGGGCGTCGAGCGGGCCGTCGTCAATGTCCACTGGTTCGCCGAACGTCTGGAATCGCACCTCGCGGCGCGGGCGGACGGTCCCGAAATCATCATCTCCGACGAACGCGCCGAACTGCTGGAAACGGGTGGTGGACTGAAGAAGGCCTCGGCGCTACTCGGGCCAGACCCGGTGTTCGTGGCCAATATCGACAGCGTCTGGACCGACAATGGCGCTCCGGGCGACAGCGCCCTGAATCAACTCGCGCGGCTGTGGAATCCGTCAATCATGGATGCGGCCCTTCTTCTCGCGAGGCGCGAAGGCGCGATCGGCTTCGAGGGCGGCGGCGATTTCTTCCTCGCCGACGACGGGCGGCTGACCTTCCGGGGCGAAGCCGCCGAGGCGCCCTTCGCCTATATGGGCGTCCACATCTGCCGGCCCGACTATGTCGCCGACGGTCCCGAAGGCCCCTTCTCGCTGAGCGGCTTCTGGCGGCGGTCGGCGGCGGCGGGGCGGCTGTACGGGTGCGTGCTGGACGGCGACTGGATGCATGTCGGCGACCCGCAGGCCCGCGACGCGGCCGAGGCGAAACTGGCGGGCGGATGAGCTCTTCGCGCCTCATGCAGCGAGACGCCGCGCGTCGAGCGGTAGGCGCCCGATGACTGCCCGCTTCGATCCCTTCTCCGCGCCGGGTCCGCGCTGGTACGCGATCGAGGCGCAGCGCCCGTTTCTGGACGACCTCGCCGCCGGGGTTCTGGACTGGCTGGGCGAACATCCGCCCGAGACCCTGTCCGACGCCGTCATCCTGCTGCCCAATCGCCGCGCCGCGCGGGCCTTCACCGCCGCCCTGACGAAACAGGCGGGCGGAAGGCCCATCCTGCTGCCGCAAGTCCGGCCGCTGGGCGATCTGGAGGAGGATGAGCCGCCGTTTGCCCCCGGCGAGCTCGGTCTCGACCTGCCGCCGGCCATCGCCCCCCTGACCCGCCGGTTCGAGATGGCGCGGATGATCGTCGAGGATTTCAGTCCCGACTTGTCGCCGCTGCGGGCGCTGGAGCTGGCCGACGCCCTGGGCGGCTTCCTCGATTCCTGCCAGCTGGAGGAGGTCGAGGACATCGCCCGCGTCGCCACCCTCGTGGAGGGCGATCTGGCCGCACACTGGCAGGACTCGGCGAAATTCCTGGGCCTTGCGGTCGAGGCCTGGCCGAAGCGACTCGAGGCCATGGGGCTGGTCGACCCGGCCTGGCGAAAGGCGCGGCTGCTGCGCCTGCTGGCCGACGCCTGGACCGAACGGCCGCCGACGCAGACGGTGATCGCCGCCGGCTCGACCGGTTCGGCCCCCGCCGCCGCCGATGTGCTGGCGGCCGTGGCCGCGGCGCCGCGCGGGTGCGTGGTTCTGCCCGGCCTGGATTTCGATCTCGACGCCGGGGTCTGGGACCAGCTCGGGGACAATGAACAGCATCCGCAGAACGCCCTGTGGCGGCTGCTCGACCGCCATTCGGTCCCGCGCGGCGGTGTCCGGCCCTGGTTCCGCCCGGCGCAGGATGCGGCGATCGAGGCGCGGGGCCGCGCCCGGCAACGGTTGCTCAACGAGGCGCTGCGTCCGGCTGAAGCCACCGACGACTGGCGCAGCCTGATCCGGGATCTGCGCGCCACCGCCTTCCGGAGCCAGTCCGCCGACCCGATCGCCGAGGGTCTTGAAGGTCTGTCCGTGGTGACGGTGCGCGCCGAGGAGGACGCCGCCGCCGCCCTGGCCCTGATGATGCGCGAGACGCTGGAGACTCCGGGCAAGACCTGCGCACTCGTCACGCCCGATCTGGCACTGAGCCGCCGCGTCGCCGCGCGGCTGGAGCGCTGGGGGATCAGCGCCGACGTTTCCTCCGGCCAGCCGCTGTCGCGGATGACCGCGGGCCGGCTGGTCGACCTGTGCGCCCGTTTCGTCGCCGATCCGCTGGACCCGCACACCCTGCTGGGCCTGCTGAAACACCCGCTGGTCCGTCTGGACCTTGGCGAGACGGCGTTCGATGTCGCCGTCAGGGCGCTGGAGCAGGCCGTTCTGCGAGGCCCGCGCCGCCGCGACTGGACCCGCGCCCGCGCCGCCCTGACCAGGGCCGGTCAACCCCGCGACGACGGCAAGGCGCCGTCGGAGGCGAGCCTCGTCCGGCTGGCCGCCGCCGGCATCCTGCTCGACCGGCTGGAAACCCTGTCCAATGACGTCGGCGCGCCCTTCAGGCCGGAGGCGACCCTCGACGAGGCCGCCCGCGCCCTGACCCGGCTGGTCGAGGCCGTCGCTGGTGAGGAGGCGTGGGCCGGATCCGACGGCGAGGCCGCCGCCGGCCTGCTGTCCGCCCTCATCGAAGGCGGGGCTTCCATGGGAGCGGTCTCGCCGGCCGACCTCGTCGCACTGGTTCGCAACCTGCTGAACGAGCAAACCGTCCGCACCGGCGGCGCCAATCAGCCCCGGCTGCGCATTCTCGGGGCCATCGAGGCCCGGCTGGTCCGGGCCGATCGCATGATCCTGGCCGGGCTGGAGGAAGGCGTCTGGCCCAACGCCGCCCCGACCGATCCCTTCCTGTCCCGACCGATGCGCGCGACCCTTGGTCTGCCGCCGCCCGAGCGCCGGCTCGGTCAGACAGCGCAGGACTTCGTCCAGGCCGCCTGCGCCGAGGAGGTCATACTGGTTCATTCCGAACGCCGGGGCGGACAGCCGGCGGTCAAGTCGCGCTGGCTCTGGCGGCTGGAGATGCTGACGCGCGGCGCGAACGCGCCGGAAACGCCCGTGACGCTGGAACGCCCGTCCCCACTGCTGGATGCCGCCCGGACGCTGGATGTCCCGATAGCGGGACCGCCGCGTTATCAGCGCCGTCCGGCCCCGACGCCGCCGGTGCGCCGCCGCCCGCGCGAGATGCCGGTGACCGGCGTCGAGCGCTGGGTGCGCGACCCCTATGCGGTCTATGCCCAGCGCATTCTGGGGCTGCGCAAGCTGGACCGGCCGGGCGCCTCGGCCGAAGCGATGGCGCGCGGGGACGCCATACACAAGGCGATTGAACGAGCGGTCCTGACCTGGCCTGACGCCCTGCCCGAGGATTGCGCCGACCAGATCGAGGCCTTCCTGCTCGAGGCGCTGGACGCCGCCGGTTTCGAGGATCACGCCATGGCCCGCGAGTCGCCGCTGGCGCGAAACTGCGCCCGATGGCTGGCGAACTGGGAAGGCGAGCGGCGGGCGCGCGGCGCCACCCTGCTGATCGAACAGTCGGGGCGGATGACCTTCGACGCCCCCTTCGGCCCCTTCACCGTGACCGCGCGCGCCGACCGGATCGAACTGGACGCGCAGGGCGCGGCCGTCATCGATTTCAAGACCGGCTCGACGCCCACCGCCAAACAGGTGGCGCAGGGGTTCGCGCCCCAGCTGACCCTGACCGCCGCCATCCTCGCCGACGGCGGTTTCGCGGACGCGCCGCCGACGCCGGCGTCCGAACTGCTCTACATCAAGGTCACCGGACGCAAGACGCCCGGCGAGGCCATCGACGTCGGCAAGGTCAGCCGCAACCAGCCCCTGACCGCCGCCGAACTGGCCGACCGGGAGCTGGCGCGGCTGATCGACGGCGTCGCCGCCTTCGATGACGAGGCCACGCCCTATGTCTCATGGGCGGCGCCGCAGATCATGGGCAATTTCGGCGGCAACTACGACCATCTGGCCCGGGTCTGGGAATGGCACGTTGTCGGCGGCGAGGACGAGGCGCCGGAATGACCCTCTCTCCCCTCGAACAGGCCCGCGCCCACCAGATCACCGCCGCCGATCCCCGGCTTTCGGTGTTCGTCACCGCCAACGCCGGCTCGGGCAAGACCACCACCCTGGTGAACCGCGTGGCGCGCCTGCTGCTGGGCAAGGTGCGGCCCGGCGAGATCCTGTGCGTCACCTACACAAAGGCCGCCGCCGCCGAGATGCAGGCCCGGCTGTTCGACAAGCTGGGGGCCTGGGCGGTGATGGACGACGCCCGCCTGTCGGAGTCCCTCGCCCAGCTGGACGGCCGCGACCCGGCGACCCTGACAGCGGCCGACCTGTCGGACGCCCGCCGCCTGTTCGCCCGCGCGCTGGAGACGCCGGGCGGGCTGAAGATCCAGACCATCCACGCCTTCTGCGAAAAACTGCTGCGGCGTTTCCCCCTCGAGGCCGGCGTGTCGCCCGCCTTCGAGGTGCTGGAGAATGAGGCGGCGGTCGCCCTGTCGAAGGAGGCGCGCGAGGATCTCGCCCGCGCCGCCCTCGCCGATCCGGACGGGACATTGGGCGCCGCCTACGCCCATTTCGCGGTGGAGCTGGACTGGAAGGCCTTCCACGCCCTGCTGGCCATGATCGAGTCGGAGCGCGGCAAGCTGACGGCCTGGATCGACCGGGTTGAAGCCGGCGCCGCGCCCGGCCCCCACGCCCTCGTCGGCGCCGATCCCGATGCATCGCCCGAGGCGATCGAGAGCGACTTCCTCGACTGGATCGACGGCGCGGAATGGGACCGCGTAGCCGAAGCCATGCAGACCGGCTCGACCAATGACCAGAAGCTGGCCGCCGCCATGCGGGCCGCCGCGGCGCCCGGATGGAGCGTGGCCGCCATGGCCGACGTCTTCCTCAAGAAGGACGGCGACCCTCGCACCACCATGGGGACAAAGTCCGCTCCGACGGCGGCCGTCGGCTGGCTGACCGACCTGCAGCTCAAATATCTGGCGGTCCGGGACGTGTTGCGCGCAACGCGGATCGCCGACGACACCGTCAAGGCCCTGACCCTGGCGCGGGCGCATGCCGCCTTCTACGAGGCGGCCAAGGCGGGGCAGGGCGCGCTCGACTTCTCCGATCTGGTGGTCCGGACCGTCGAGCTGTTGACCAAACGGGCGACCTCGGCCTGGGTGCTGTTCAAACTGGACGGGGGCATCGAGCACGTTCTGGTCGATGAGGCCCAGGACACGGCGCCGGACCAGTGGGCCATCTTCAAGGCCCTGACCGAGGAGTTCTTCTCGGGCGCCGGAGCCCCGCGCCCGGTCGATGAGGCGCCGCGCATCCCGCGCACCGTCTTCGCCGTCGGCGACGAGAAGCAGTCGATCTATTCCTTCCAGGGCGCGCGGCCGGAGCGGCTGCGGCAGGAGGCCCAGACCTATGCCGCCCTCGCCCATGGCGCCGGGAGCCGGTTCGAGGAGGTGCCGCTCGACACCTCCTTCCGCTCTACCGAGGAGGTCCTGAAATTCGTCGATAAGGCGTTCGCCGGCCCCGACCACACCCGCGCCCTTGTCGGTCCACGGGGCGACATCCCGGCGCACCAGCCGGCCCGGACCGACGAGCGCGGCGCCGTCGACCTGTGGCCTCTGTTTCATGACCCCATCACGCCCGACCGCGAGGCCTGGAATGCGCCGGTCGACAGGGAGGACTCGCGCAGCGGCCGCAAACAGCTGGCCCAGGCGCTGGCCCGGGACATCCGCCGTCAGGTCGAGGCCGGCGTCGCGGTTCACAATCATCGCCGATCGGAGACTGACCCGGCGATGCGACCGGCCCGCTGGGGCGATTTCCTCATCCTCGTCCGCCGGCGCGACGCCCTGTTCGAAGAGATCATCCGGGCGCTCAAGGCCGAGGCCGTCCCGGTCGCCGGGGCGGACCGGCTGAAGCTGAGCAGCCACATCGTCTTCGATGATCTGATCGCCGTCGCCCGTTTCGCCCTCTATCCGGACGACGACCTCAGCCTGGCCGAGATACTGCGCAGCCCGTTCTGCGACGTTAGCGATTTCGGCGACCCCCACAGCCTGTATCCGCTGGCCGATGCGGAGGTTCGCGGCGGCCGGTCGCTGTGGCGAGAACTGCAACAGCGGGCCGACGAACAACCGCAATGGCGCCGCGCCCGGGACTTCGCCCAGGCGGCGCTGGACGCACGCGACCGCGATCCGTTCGCCTTCTTCTCCGGCCTGCTGAACCGGATTGACGAGACCGGCGTCTCGGGCCGCGCCCGCATTCTGGCCCGACTGGGCCGTGAGGCCGAGGAGGCCATAGACGAGACCCTCGCCCAGGTGCTCGCTGCCGAGGGGCGGGGGGGTATTGATCTGGAGACCTGCGTCGCCCGGCTGGAGGCCGCCGACGTCGAGGTGAAACGCGAAATGGAGGGCGCCCGTAACGAGGTGCGGGTCATGACCGTCCACGGCGCCAAGGGGCTGGAGGCGCCCATTGTGATCCTTCCCGACACCACCTCGCGCGCCAAGCCGCAGGGGCCGACCCTGATGCCCGCCGCCGGCGACGACGGCGAGGAGGGCGAGGGCTGGCTGATGTGCCCGGGCTCGGCGAAGGACGACTGTCCCGCCTCGAAGGCGGCCCGCGAGGCTCGCGCGGCCCGGACGGACGCCGAATCGCTGCGCCTGCTCTATGTCGCCCTGACCCGGGCCCGAGACCGGCTGGTGATCATGGGGCGGGCCGTCAAACGGCCCGAAGAAGGGTTTGAGCTGCAGAGCTGGTGGAGCGTCATCGCCGGGACGTTCGAGCGGCTGGCCGCGGACGATCCGCTGAATGTCCGCGACATCGGCGGCGGCGTCCTGCGGTTCGGTGTCGATCCGGCAGTTCTCGCGGCCGCCGCCGCCACGGCAACCGGGCCTGCGCCGGTCCCGGCCTGGGCCCGGACCTCGCCGGCGCCGGACTCCTCGGCCCGGTTTGCCGCCCCCTCCCGCATGGACGAGACCCTGCGCGTCCCCGCCCCCTCGCCGCTGGCGACCACGGCCGGGCCGGGCGCGCCGCTGGGACGGTTCCGGCGCGGGGATCTGATCCACCGCCTGCTGGAACGGCTGCCGGACATTCCCGTCGCCGAGCGCCCGCACGCAGCGGTCCGGATGTTGTCTCGTGAGCGAGACTTGAACGAAAACCAGCGGTTGGAGATGATAGACGCCGCCTTCCGGGTGCTGGATGACGACCGGTTCGCGCCGGTGTTCGGCGTCGGCTCCCGGCCCGAGGTGGCTCTGACCGGATCGGTCGGGACGACGCCGGTATCAGGGCGGATGGACCGGCTGGTGGTCACGCCCGACCGGGTTCTGGTGATCGACTACAAGACCAATCGTCCCGCGCCCGCGCGGATCGAGGACGCCGACCCGGCCTATGTGCTGCAGTTGGCGATCTATGCCGCCATCCTGCGCGATCTCTATCCCGACCGGGCTGTCGAGGCGGCCCTGGTGTGGACCGACGGACCCCGGCTGATGGCGGTTCCGCAGGCGATGCTGGACGCCGCCCTGTCGATCTGAGCCGATCGTCCGTTGATTTGATCGGCGGCGCGCCCCACATCGGCTGTCGAAGCGCCGGAATCACCCTATGATCACCGGCCGATCCGGAGAAATTTCCTTATGGCCACCGTCAAGGTCACCGACGACAGCTTTGAAACCGACGTGCTCAAGTCGTCCGTCCCCGTTCTGGTCGACTTCTGGGCCGAGTGGTGCGGCCCCTGCAAACAGATCGGGCCCGCACTGGAACAGATCGCCGATGAACTGGCCGGTCAGGTGGTGATCGCCAAGGTCAATATCGACGACAGCCCGATGATCCCCTCGAAGCTCGGCGTGAAGGGCATCCCCACCCTGATGCTGTTCAAGGACGGCCAGATGGCCGCGATGAAGGTCGGCGCCATGCCCAAGGGCAAGATCGTCGAATGGCTGGCCGAGGCCGGCATCGGCCAGACCGCCGCCTGAACCGGTTCGGACCTGCGCGACTGTAACTTGCCCCATCCTGCGATCGGTGTTCTGCTCCTGCCCGTCTCAACGGATGCTGGAGCGTCACCATGCTGACCGTCGCCCTGTTTGCCGCCACCCTGCTGCTTGACGGAGGCCAGGTCGCCGTCATCGCCGGAACGCCTCCGCCCGCCGAGGTTCGACCGACCAGCGCTCCGCCGGGGCCCGAGGGCGACACCCGCCGCGTTTGCCGGCTTGAGCGCGCCACGGGCTCGAACATGCAGCAGCGCGTCTGCCGGGACGTTCCGCGCGCCGGCGTCCAGGATCAGCAGACCCGGGAGTTCATGCGCTCCATGCAGCGGATGCGGCTGCCCGACGAGGGCGCCATGGCGACGCCGGGCGGCCCGAACGGCTAGTCCGGCCAGGTCTCGCGCGCGGCGGCCAGAACCTCGCCCGCAAGGTACAACGACCCGCAGATCGTGACCCGACCGGCGCCCAGCCCCAGGGCGCGCGCCAACGCCTCCTGAACCGAGGCGCAGGGCGTCGCGCCAAGCCCGTGGCCGCGCGCCACCGCCGCCAGGGCCTCCGGCTCCGCCGCCGCGCCGTCGAACGGGACGGTGAAGACCGCCGCGCCTGACTGGCCCAGCGCCTCGAAGAATCCGCCGGCGTCCTTGTTGACCAGCATGCCGACGATCAGGGCCAACGGTCGCGGCGCCTTCGCCTGCCGTTCGGCCAGGGCCACAGCCAGCGCCGCGCCGGCATGGGGATTGTGCCCGCCGTCCAGCCACAGTTCGGCGTCCGCCGCCCGGGCGGCCTCGCCATAGGGCCCGGCCGTCAACCGCTGCATCCGGGCCGGCCAGCGAACGGACCGAAGACCTTCGGCGATGGCCGCCTCGGGCAGGTCCAGTTCAAGCGCGACCGCGACCGCCAGTCCGGCGTTGTCGATCTGGTGCGGGCCGCTCAGAGCGGGCGCCGGCAGGTCAAGGAACCGCTCCTGATCCTGGAACGAAAGTCCGCCGCGGTCTGCCCAGGCGTCGAAATCCACACCCATGACAGTCAGGGGGGCGTGGACGGCCCGGGCCGCCGCCTCGATCGCCGCCATGGCGGGCTCGGCCTGACGGGCGATCAGCCCCCGCGCGCCCGCTTTCAGGATTCCGGCCTTTTCCACCGCGATCCCGTGCAGGCTGTCGCCGAGGAATTCGGCATGGTCGAGGTCCACGGGTGCAATGACGCTGAGCAGCGGCCGCTCGATGACATTGGTGGCGTCCAGAACCCCGCCCAGCCCGACCTCGACAATGGCCAGATCGGCGGACGTCTCGCTCATGGCGACGAAGGCGGCCGCAGTGGTGCTCTCGAACACCGTGGCCTCGGTCCCGACGGCTTCAATGCGGTCGAGGATGCCGTTCAGCGGCCCGTCCTCGATCAGTCGGCCGGCCAGCCGGATGCGCTCATTGAACCGCACCAGATGGGGCGAGGTATAGGTATGGACGGTCAGGCCCGCCGCTTCGGCGATGGCGCGGATGAAGGCGACGGTCGAGCCCTTGCCGTTGGTGCCGGCGACGTGGATCACCGGCGGCAGGCGGTGCTGCGGATCGCCCAGGGCGGCGCAGAGGACGCGCATCCGCTCCAGCGACAGGTCGATGCGCTGCGGATGCCGGGCGCGGAGTCGTTCGGAAATCGGATCCATCGGGCGGAGTCTAGGCCGCCCGGCGCTTCCCGCCCATCAGCATCGACAGGATCTGGCCCAGAACCACCGGCAGGTCGGCGCGGGCGACGACGCGGTCGACCATGCCCTTTTCCTGAAGGTATTCAGCGCGCTGGAAGCCGGGGGGGAGCTTCTCACGGATGGTGGCCTCGATCACGCGCGGGCCCGCGAAGCCGATCAGGGCGCCCGGCTCGGCCAGATGCACGTCGCCAAGCATGGCGTAGCTTGCGGTGACACCGCCCGTGGTCGGGTCGGTCAGCACCACGACGAAGGGCAATTGAACCGCCTTCAGCTCCTGGATGGCGAGAGTGGTGCGCGCCATCTGCATCAGGCTGAGGGCGCCCTCCTGCATCCGCGCCCCGCCCGCGGCGGTGAAACAGACCAGCGGCACGCCGCGTTCGATGGCCGCGCGGGCGGCCGCGATGAAGGCCTCGCCCGCGGCCATGCCCAGCGACCCGCCCATGAAGGTGAAGTCCTGGACGATGACCACCGCCGGCGTGCCGTCCAGCTCGCCGAAGCCGATGGCCATGGTGTCCTTGCGGCCCGCCGCCTTGCGAGCGGCGGCCAGACGGTCCTTGTAGGACTTGCCGTCCGAGAATTTCAGCGGGTCCTCAGGGACCTCCGGCGTTTCGATGGGCTCATAGTCGCCATCGTCAAAGGTGGCGCGCAGACGGGTCGGCGCGTCGATCCGCATATGCCGGCCCGACGGCGTGACCCAAAGGCTGGCCTCAAGGTCCGGGCGGTACAGCATCTCGCCGGAATCGGGGTCCTTGACCCAGAGATTATCGGGCGTGTCGCGCCGGCTGACGATCTTGCGGACGCCGGGCGCGAAACGGCTCAGCCAACCGCCGCGCTTTTCCTGGGGTTTGGGAGGATTCTTGTCAGCCATGGGCGCGCTTTAGACCGTTTCCGCGACCCGCGCACCCCGGACGGCGTCCGCGAGAGCCTTCACCTTGGCCAGAACGCGCGGGGCTGCCGGTTCGTTCGCCTCGAGCGCCGCCGCGACCTCGTCCACCAGCACCGAGCCGGCGACCACTGCGTCGGCGACTCGAGCGATGCTCGCGGCGCGTTCCGGCGTCTTGACCCCGAAACCGACGGCGACCGGCAGGCCCGAGGCCTTGCGCACCCGCTCGACCGCCGGGGCCACCGACAGGGTCTGGGCCTCCTTGACCCCGGTCACGCCCGCGACGGAGACATAGTAGACAAACCCCGAGGTCCGCTCGGCGATGATCTTCAGCCGGGCGTCATCCGAGGTCGGGGTGGCCAGCCGGATCAGCGAGACCTGTGCAGCGTCCAGGGCGTCCGAAAGCGGCCCGGCCTCTTCCGGGGGGCAGTCGACCACGATCAGGCCGTCGACACCGCTTGCCGCCGCATCGCGGGCGAAGGCGTCATAGCCGTAGCTCTCGATCGGATTGAGGTAGCCCATCAGGATCACCGGCGTATCGGCGTCCCCGGCGCGGAAGTCGGCGGCCAGCGCCAGCGTCCCCTTCAGCGTCAACCCGGCCTTGAGCCCGCGCAGCGCCGCGCGCTGGATCGGCGGCCCTTCGGCCATGGGGTCGGAGAAGGGAAAGCCCAGTTCGATCAGGTCCGCCCCGGCGGCCGGCAGGCCCCGCAGGATCTCCAGCGCCTCGTCCCGCGTCGGGTCCCCGGCCATGACATAGGCCACGAATCCGGCCCGCCCCTCGCTCTTCAGAGCGGCGAAGCGGGCGTCGATACGCGCTGTTGTCATTGGGTCGGGGCAGGCGTGGCCGCAGCCGCGGGCGGGGCGGCGCAGACGTCGCCCGGAATGGCGGCGAAGGCCAGCCAGGCCGGCTCGGCCGGACCGGGAACCCGTGCCTCATCGGCAAAGGCCAGCATCTGGAAACCGTCACAACCACCTTCGGGACGGCGTCTGACATAGACGACCCGATTGTCATCTCCGCCGGCGGCCAGCCAGTTCTGCAGACGGAACGCCTCGCTGTAGGTGTCGACCAGGCCGCCGATGGCGCCCTGGGTGGTCATCACGCACAGGGCCTGCTGGGCCAGGCCGACCTTGCCGCCGCAGGTCGGGTCCGCGACCGCCGTCGGCAGTTCCGGGATATCGACCTGCAGGGGCGCCGGGGTCTGTGCCATCACCGGCGTCCCCAGCAGGGCCGTCACGGCGGCCATCATCACGATCTTCATCTCTACAACTCCACGCCCAGATGCTTCGCCACGGCGAAGATGTCCTTGTCGCCCCGTCCGCACATATTGAGCACGACATCGCCCCCCTTGCCCACTTCGTTCGCGATCTCGCCGATCCGGGCGAGCGCATGGCTGGGCTCCAGCGCCGGAATGATGCCTTCCAGCCGCGAACACAGCTGGAAAGCCTCGAGGGCTTCCATGTCAGTGGCGGCGCGATATTCCGCGCGGCCGATGTCCTTCAGCCAGGCATGCTCGGGGCCGATGCCCGGATAGTCGAGGCCGGCGGAGATCGAATGGCCTTCGAGGATCTGGCCATCGTCGTCCTGCAACAGATAGGTGCGGTTGCCGTGCAGTACGCCGGGCCGCCCGCCCTGCAGGCTGGCCGCATGGTCCGGGCCGTCCAGCCCGCGCCCGGCCGCCTCGACCCCGATCAGCCGCACGCCGGCGTCGTCGATGAAGGGATGGAACAGGCCGATGGCGTTCGAACCGCCGCCGATGGCCGCCACCACCGCGTCAGGCAACTTGCCGCGCCGCGCCAGCATGGAGGCCCGGGTCTCGCGCCCGATCACGCTCTGGAAGTCGCGCACCATGGCCGGATACGGATGCGGCCCGGCGGCGGTGCCGATCAGATAGTAGGTGTCCTCGACATTGGTGACCCAGTCACGCATCGCCTCGTTCATGGCGTCCTTGAGGGTCGCCCGGCCCGCCGTCACCGGCACGACCTCGGCCCCCAGAAGCTTCATCCGGAAGACGTTGGGCATCTGCCGCTCGACGTCGGTCGCGCCCATGTAGACGACGCATTGCAGACCGAAGCGGGCGCAGACGGTCGCCGTCGCCACGCCGTGCTGGCCGGCCCCGGTCTCGGCGATGATCCGGGTCTTGCCCATCCGCATGGCCAGCAGGATCTGGCCCATGCAGTTGTTGATCTTGTGCGCGCCGGTATGGTTCAGCTCGTCGCGCTTGAACCAGATGTCGGCGGCCCCGTAATGCGCCGTCAGCCGCTCGGCCAGATACAGCGGGCTGGGCCGGCCGACATAGTCGGTCAGGAAGCCGTCGAGTTCCGCCTGGAAGGTCGGGTCCGCCTTCGCCGCCTCATAGGCCGCGTTCAGCTCGTGAACCAGCGGCATCAGAGTCTCGGCCACGAACCGTCCGCCATAGGGGCCGAAACGGCCCTCGGCGTCAGGCATGGCGTAATGGTTCGGCAGGATGGCGTTCACGGTCAAAGCTTTCGCGCGGGGGAGCGGCGGAAATCAGGCCGACCGGACGGCGTCGAGAAACGCCGCGATCAGGGCCGGGTCCTTAACACCCGGCGCGGTTTCGACGCCAGAGGACACATCCACGAGGGGCGCACCGGACACCGAAATCGCCTGCGCCACATTGTCCGGGTTCAGACCGCCGGCCACGAACCACGGACGCCGGAACGCCCGTCCGGCCAGCAGCGACCAGTCGAATCGCGCCCCGACCCCGCCCGGCAGATACGAGCCTTCGGGCGGCTTCGCGTCGAACATCAGATGATCGACGAACGGCTCCCAGGCTTCCGCCTCCTCGAAATCCTCAACCGTCCGGATCGGCAGGACCTTGATGATCCCCGCCCCCGTCAGCATTCGCGCCCGCTCCGCCTGTTCGCGGGTCTCATGGCCGTGCAACTGGATAAGGTCCGGCTTCAGGATCAGGGCGATCTCGGTCAGCAGGGCGTCGTCGGCGTCGACCGTGACGGCCACGATCCCGGCCCTGCCCCGCGCCCGCTCGAACAGGGTCGCCCCGTGCAGCGGGTCGATGTGGCGTGGGCTCTTTGGATACACCACCGCCCCGACGAAGGCCGCGCCGCCGGCGAGGGCCGCGCCCAGCGCGTCCGGCGTGGTCAGGCCGCAGATCTTGGCCTGGGTCAAAGGTCTACGACCTTGAGGCCCTCGGCGACGGCGGCGTCGCGCAGGTCATGGTCGAGCGTCGCCAGGGGAAGCCCCTCATGCCGTGCGATAGCGAGGTGCAAGGCGTCTGGCGCGCGCAGGCGGCGATGTCCCTGCATCAGAATCCGGGCATCCTGGAACCGCTCCCGCGCAACCTCAAGAACAACGCCGCGCATGGCCCAACGGTCAAACGCCAGTTCGGCGGCCTTGCGCTCCCGATCGGACAACGACCCAAGCCGCACATGATGTGACAGGGCTGAAGAGAATTCCGTCGCCGTCCAGTCGCTGATCGCAACGCTTGGGTCCGTCCGGGCCCAGCGCCGCGCGGCGTCGGCATGGTCGTCCTGGATGAAGAAGGACACGACGACGCTCGTGTCGATATAGGTGCTCAATAGCGGTATCCGCGCCGCATCTCTGCGACCCCCGCCACCGTGTCGATCGGTCCCTTCTCAGGCTTCACCCGGTTGGCGTCGAGCCACTCGAGATCGAGCGGAAAGCCCACGGCCGGCGCCTTTTCCGGCTCAAGCCGCGCAATGGGCTTGCCGCGCCGCGTAATGACGACCTTCTCGCCCGCCAGCATGCGGTCGAGCAGTTTCGGCAGGTTGTTCTTGGCCTCGGCGACGGAATAGTGGCTCATGGGATGAAGATGGCCATCTTGATAGCTATCGTCAAATCACGTTGCGTACAGGTCCGCATCCGGATCGCTCCCTCCGCGAATGGCCTTGGACACCACCTGCGAGGCGATCACCGAATAGGTGATGCCGTTGCCGCCGAAGCCCATGACCGCCCAGGCGTGGTCCATGTCCGGCACGGGAGCGATGGAGGGCAGGCCGGTCGCGCTCTCGCCGAAGGCCCCGGCCCAGCTGTAGTCGACCTCGAACTCGACCCCGGGCAGAAGGCGCGACAGTTTGAGCGTGATGGTCTCGCATTTCCGCTTCATCTTCGCCTTGTCGGCATGCGCGTCCGGCGACGCCTCGTCCTCGCCGCCGACGATCAGCCGCCCGTCTCCGCCCATACGGAAATAAAGGTACGGATCCGACGCTTCCCAGACCAGGGTCTCGCGCAGCCATGCGGGGCAGGGCTGGCGCGGCATCGACGCCATGGCCCAGGTCGAGATCACCTTTGCGCCCGGCGTCGGCACCCCCTTGGGGAACTCATAACCGCAGCAGAACACCACCGACTTGGCCCGCACCGCATGGCCGGCATCGGTCAGCAGGGTCACGCCGTCGGGATCGCTGGCGGCCTCCATCACCTCGACCCGCGAATAGACGGTCGCCCCGGCCGTCTGCGCCCGCCGCAACAGGGCCGCCGCCAGCCGGGCCGGGTCGGCGCTGGCCGAGCCCTGGCTGACGATGGCGCCCGGACGGTCGATGCCGAACTGTTCGCGGAGGTCGGCCGGACCGATGTACCGGCTCTCCAGCCCGATCGCCGCCCGCGCCTCCGCCTCCGTCCGCAGCGCACGATGGCCGTAGGCGTCGCCGGCCAGATAGAGGGTCGCCTTGTCCTCCAGACCGCACACGATCTTCTCTTCGGCGACGATGCGCCTGAGGGCGTCGACGGCCGAGCGCGATCGCAGATACGCCCGCCTCGCCTCCGCCAGTCCGATTCCCCTGGCCAGGGCGGTCAGCGGCAGGTCGATTTCCCATTGCAGCAGGGCGGTCGAGGCCACGGTCGAGCCGGTCAGCGGCGGCCGCCGGTCCAGCACGGCCACCGTGTGATCCCGGCTCAGCTCATGCGCCATGAAGGCGCCGCTGATCCCCGCCCCGACGATGGCCACATCGACGGAAATCGCCTCATTCAGCGGCTTTACGGGCACGCCCAGACCGGCGCTGTCCGCCCACAGCGAACGGCCCGTACGCAGGTCTCTCTTGATCGTCGCCCCGGTCATGTCGTCTCCGCTGGAAGCGGAGCGATAAGTCAGCAGGCCGGGTGCGGTTCCGTCAGGCGAAGATCAGGTCGATCTGTGCCTGGTCCAGCAGCCGCCACGCCCCCGGCGCCAGATCGTCCGGCAACGCCAGCCCCCCGACCCGCTCGCGGTGCAGCCCCTCGACGTGATTGCCCACCGCCGCGAACATCCGCCGCACCATGTGATAGCGGCCCTCGGTCACCGTCAGCCGCGCCTCGGTCGGCGACAGCACCTCCAGCACCGCTGGCGACAACGGCTTGTCCTCGCCCTCCAGCACCAGACCCCCGGCGGCGAACACATCGCCCTCCGTCCCGACCAGCGGCCGCGCCAGGGTCGCGCGATAGACCTTGGCCACATGGCGTTTGGGCGAGATCACGCGGTGCAGCAGGTCGCCGTCGTCAGTCAGCAGCAGCAGGCCCGTCGTCTGCTTGTCCAGCCGGCCGATGGTCGAGATCGCCGGATCGCGCCGCCGCCAGCGCGGCGGCAGGACGTCATAGACCAGAGCCCCGTCCTCCTTCCGCGAACAGGTCATGCCCAGCGGCTTGTGCAGCATCATCGCCAGACCCGGCACCGGATCCAGCGGCTGGCCGTCGATCTCCATCCGCGCCGTCAGGTCCGGCGTCACCGCGATCCGCTTCGACACATCCGTCAGATCGACCCCGTCCAGCACGATCCCGCCGGCCTTACCCAGCCGCGCCATCTCGGTCCGCGAGCCATAGCCCAACGAGCCGAGCAGCCTGTCCACGCGGGAGGTGGAGGCTTTCACTTCACCGCCTCGAACACCTTGTAGCCGCCGCTGTCGGCGATCATGTCGACCCGTTTGAAGGCGTCCTTCAGCTCGGCCTCATAAGGCAGGTGGCGGTTGGCCACGACCCACAGCACGCCGCCCTTCTTCAGCAGGGCCGCGGCCTTGCGGATGAAAGCCTGGCCCAGCCGCTTGTCCTCGGCGCCGCCGTCGTGGAAGGGCGGATTGCTGACGACGAAATTCAACTCGCCGACATCCTCCAGCGTCCGGACATCGGTCCATTCGAAGGTCGCGCGCGGATCGGTCACATTCTTCCGCGCCGCCGCGATCGCCCGCCGGTCCAGATCAACCAGACGCAGCGAGGTCACCGCCGGTGAGCCCAAAACTACCGTCGCCAGCGCCCCGTAACCGCAACCCAGATCGGCCCCCGCGCCCTTCAGCGGCGGCATCGCCTGCGCCAGCAGCAGCGACCCCGCGTCGATCCGGTCCCAGGCGAAGACGCCCGGCTGCGACCAGGCGTCCAGCCCCTCGACCATACGCGGCGCGCCCGCGGCGACGGCCTCGTCGATCCCGGTCAGCGTCTTCGGCCGGATCACGACGCAACGCCGATGATGCGCCTTGGCGCTCTCGCCGACCTCGACGCCGAAGCCTTCCAGCTCCTTCTTCAGTCGCGACCCGCCCTTGTCCTTGGCCGCCATCACATCCAGCCGCCCGCCGACCTTCAGCCCCCTGAGCGCCAGCGCCAGCGTATAGCGCCGCTCCAGCACGCCGGGCGGGGCGTAGATCATGATCGCCTCGGCCGAACCTTCGGCCACATCCTCGAGCGGCGTCGAGCCGGGAATCAGGGGCGACAGCTGGGTCGCCGCCCCGGGCGGATCGAATACCGCCGGGGGCCGGCCATAGAGAAGCGTGGTCATGGCGGCGCCTAATAGCGGTATCGCCGTCGAACGCGAAACTGTCCCGACTTCACGACTGACAGGGCGGAACAAATGAGGCACAAGGCCGCCATGTTCGCCGACTCGACCCTGACCGACCCGCCCGCGCCAACGTTGGCCGACGCCCGGGCGACGCTGGAGCGGGTCTGGGGCCATGCCGATTTTCGCGGGCGTCAGGCCGAGGTGGTGACCGAGATCCTCGCCGGTCGCGACGTGGTCGCCGTCCTGCCGACCGGCGGCGGCAAGTCGGTCTGCTACCAGATCCCCGCCATGCTGCGGCCCGGCCTCGGCCTTGTGGTCTCGCCCCTGATCGCCCTGATGACCGACCAGGTCGAGGCGCTGAAACAGCAGGGGGTGGCGGCCGCCCGGCTCGATTCCGGCGTCTCCATGGACGACCGCTCGGCCATCTGGCGGCAGGCCCGGGCGGGGGAGCTCGACCTGCTCTATGTCTCACCTGAGGGACTGGCGCAGCCGCATCTGATCGACCGGCTCCATGACCTGCCCCTGAGCTTGATCGCCATCGACGAGGCCCACTGTGTCTCACAATGGGGACATGATTTCCGTCCGGATTACAGGACGTTGGGCCGGTTGGCCGAACTGTTTCCTTGCGTGCCGCGCATCGCCGTCACCGCCACGGCTGACGCCCGCACCCGTGACGACATCGTCCGCTCGCTGCGGCTGGACGACGCGAAGGTCGTCGTCGACAGCTTCGCCCGACCCAATCTGCAGCTCTCGGCGATCCGCAAGGAAAGCGCCTCGCGGGCCCGCACCGACGCCGCCGTCATCGACTTGGTGCGCCAGCGCCGCGGCAAGTCCGGGGTGGTCTATTGCGGCAGCCGGGACGGCTGCGAGCGGGTGGCCGAGGCGCTCCGCACCGCCGGAACCAACGCCATCGCCTATCACGCCGGCATGGAGGCCCGCGACCGCGACCGGCGGCTGGAGCGGTTCCTCGCCGAGGACGGGGCCGTCATGGTCGCGACCATCGCCTTCGGCATGGGGGTCGACAAGGCCGATGTCCGCTTCGTCATCCACGCCGATCCGCCCGGCTCGCTGGAAGCCTACTGGCAGGAGATCGGCCGCGCCGGGCGTGATGGCGAGCCCGCCGACGGCATCACCCTGTACGGCCCGTCCGACATTGCCTGGACGCTGAAGCGCCTTGAGGGCCGTCCCATGGCCGAGGAGGTCAAGGCGGTGCAGGTGCGCAAGGCCCGCCAGCTGTTCGCCATGCTGGATGGCGCCGTCTGCCGCGCCCAGGCCGTGCGCCGCTATTTCGGGGAAGAGGGCGCCGAACGCTGCGGCGTCTGCGACCTGTGCCTCGACCCGCCCGCCGTCTTCGACGCCACCGTCCCGGCCCAGAAGGCGCTGGCGGCGGTGCAGAGACTCGGCGAACGGTTCGGCAAGACCCGCGTCATCGACCACCTGCTGGGCAAGACGAAGGACGTCCAGCCGTGGGAGACCGCCCTGTCGACCTGGGCCATCGGGGCCGACACCGGTCAGCACACCTGGCGCGACATCATCGACCATCTGATGTTCGAGGGGCTGCTGGTCGAGGATCCCAATGAGGGCAAGCCGCTGGTCATGCTCGGCGACCCCGAGGCCGTGCGTACCGTCTATCGCGGCGAGCGGGTGATCGAGGTCAGGGCCGCCGCCGCCCGCGCAGCCCCGGCTCGTGAGCGCACCCGCACCGGGCGCAACGCCGCGCTCGAAACCATGGACGCCGACGTCCGCGCCCGCTTCGAGACCCTGCGCGCCTGGCGCCGCGACCGCGCCGCCGAACAGCACGTCCCGCCCTATGTCATCTTCCAGGACAAGACCCTGCTGGAGATCGCCCTCGCCGAACCGGGCGATCTGGAGCGGCTCGGCCACATCTCCGGCGTCGGTCAGACCAAGCTGGACCGCTACGGCAAGGGCGTTCTGGAAGCATTGCGGCAGGCGCCCGGCTGAGGCTGTGGACTGAAACCGCGGTTCGCCGGTTAAGCTTCGCGCAAGGTCTCGGAAGGGGGGCCTTAAACTTTCGTCGTCACAGTCCGGTGGTGATCCCAAGCCGTGCTCCGTCCCCGATAGACAAACTGGCTCTGGCCGTCGTGCACCAGCCCGACCGCGCCATCCCCGCGCCGGCCGGCGCGCGCGAGGAATCCCTGCGCCTGCTGCTCCAGACCGCTGCCGACTCCGGCATCACGCGGGTTGCGACCAAGCCTGACGGCGACGGCGAGCGCTGGCTCGGCCAGGCCTGGCCCTTCCCCTCCCCCTTCCAGGTTTCGGTCCGCACCGTCTCCGTCGGCGACGGCGTCGACCGGGTCGAGGCCCGCGCCCGCCGTTCGCTGGAGCGTCTCGGCCTGCCGCGCGGCGACCTGCTGCTGGTCTCCGCCGCCAACGATCTGGCCGGCGCCGAGGGCCGCGCACTCTGGGACCGCCTGCTGGCCCTGAAGGACCGCGGCCTGTACCGCCGCATCGGCTTCTGCGCCACGGTCGAGGACGGCCCGGCCCTGCTGGCCCGACGTTTCCAGCCCGATGTGGTCCAGCTGAAATGCAACCTGCTGGACCAGCGCGCCCAGCATTCCGGCGTCCTGTCCGAACTGGCCGCCCTCGATGTCGCGATCCACGCCTCGTCGGTCTTCGCCGACGGCCTGCTGTTCATGAGCGGCGAGGCCCTGCCGCTCGAGATGCACCGCTACGGCCCGACCCTGTCGCGCATCCGGCGGCGCCTGGCCGAGGCCCGCGTCGATCCGATGCAGGCCACCCTCGCCTACGCCATGGGCCTGCCCGAGGTGTCCGCCGTGGTCGCCAGCATCGCCTCGGCCGCCGAACTGCGCGCCGTCATCGCCGCAGCCCATGCAACGACGCCCGATCTCGACTGGGCCTCCATGCAGCTGGAGCCGGCGACGATCACCGCCGCCGGCCCCCATTCCCAGGGACGTGGGCGGATCAGTAGCGCAGCCTGATCCCCGCATAGCCGGACCGGCCCGGCTCGCCATAGCCGAACACCTGCTGATAGCGTTCGTCCGTCAGGTTCTCGATCCGCGCCGTCAGGGTCGCCGTCTCCGTCAGGGCGTACGACGCGTTCAGACCGGCCGTGACGAACGGCTCGCGGACGCCACCGACGTCGTCCTGGTCACTCTCGGCCCGGACGGTCAGGGAGCCGGATAACCGCTCGCCCGTCCAGCCCAGGGTCGCCGACCCGGCCTGCTCCGGAACCCGCAGCAATCGCGCGCCGGTCATCTCGTCCCGCGCATCCGTCCAGGCGTATGCGACGCTCAGATCGAAACCACCCCCCAACCGGGCCCGGCCCTCCAGTTCCACGCCGTCGGTCTCTGTCCGGGCCACGTTGACGTAGAAGCTGTCGAAGGTGACGGGATCGAAAACATAGGTGATCTGGTCTTCCACATTCAGACGATAGACCGTCGCCCGGGCCCCGATCCGCCCATCCGCCGAGGCCCAGCCGACCGCGGCCTCATAACCTTCCGCCGTCTCGGGCCGCAGCACCGGGAAGGGTTGGGACGAGAAACAGAAGTCGCAGACGGCCTGGCTGATAGATGGCGCCTTGAACCCCGTCCCGTAAGCCGCCGACAGGGTGAAACCCGCGCCGGCGTCGAAAGCGCCGGACGCCCGGCCCGTGGCCTTCGAGCCGAAATCGTCCGTGTCGTCGAACCGCAGGGCCACGGTCAGGCTCAGGCGATCCGTCGGTTCGATCCGCGCCGTGGCGAAGGCCGAGCTCGTACCCAGCCGCTCGGTCAGGCCGGTGGAAAGGCTGCCCTCCGTATCCTCGCGTTCGGCGCCGATGACGAAGTCCACGCCCGAGACCGCGCCTTCCGCCTGCCAGCGCACGACCCGCCGGTCCCCCTCGAAGGCCGAAGGGAAGGCCGAGACCGTCTCCCGCGCGATGTTCGAGGCGGAAAGACTGAACTGATGCGCCAGCCCGAGGGCATTCAGGCGCAGGCGACCGAAGCCGCTCCACTGCTCGCTGGACTGGGTGTCGAGGGTGTCGGCCAAGGCCCAGGTCGGGGCCGGGAAGCCGTCGAGATCGGCCTGGCTGTCGGTCCAGCGCAGCGTCCCGTCCACCGATGCGTCGGGCGTGAAGGCATGGCGGCCGCGGGCGCCGACCGTGGTCGAGGTGAAGCCGTCGGCCTCCGGATTGCCGTCGGCCTCGTCCGCCGCCGAAATGCCGTCCGTGTCGAAATGCGAGACCCACGCGCCGAAGCCGTACTGTCCGGTCGAGACGCCCACAGCCAGCCGGCCTCGAACGGTGTCGAACGATCCGGCCTCCAGGCCCGCCGACAGACCGTCGAGTTCGCGGGTGGTGAAGGCGATGACCCCGCCGATGGCGTCCGAACCCCATAACGAAGACTGCGGCCCGGACAGCACCTCGATCCGCTCGATGTCCGACAGCTCAAAGCCGGAGAGGTCGAAGGCGCCGTTGACCTCGGCCGGATCGTTGACCGGCACGCCGTCGACCAGCACCAGAGTCTTGCCTGGCGAGGCGCCGCGGATCCTCACCTGGGCGACGCCGCCGAAGCCCCCCGAACGCACCACGGACAGACCGGGCACATCGCTGAGGATGTCGGCGGCGAAGACGGCCCCGCGCCGGTCGATGGTCGCCCGGTCGATGACCCGCGCGCCCGGCATATCGGCGACGATGGCCGGCAGACGGGTGGCGGTGACGACGACCTCGGGCAGGTCGTCGTCCGGATCGTCGGGCGTTTGCGCGTATGCGGACAGGGGAACCAGCACGGCCGCGGCCGTGGCGTAGAGGATGGATCGCGTCATGGCGCGTGACTCCGTCAGCCCCGCGCTGGCGCTGCGCGGCGGCAGGTGAAAGCGACCGACCCGGCCCTGGAAGGGGCGCGGCGCTTGGGTCGGGTCGCTTCGACGGAACAGCTTCCGCGCAAGCGGAAGGGTTGGCCCCACGCCTCTGTCTGGTCCCGGACAGCGGACGAGCGACGTCGGCGGCCAGGTCTCCTGGCTTGCGGGTCAAAAACGGTGGATCGCGCCTTCCCGGTTTCCCAGTGACGCCGGTGCCAAAGCCCCGGAATGATCGATCGTCTCGCCGCCTACAGTTGCGGGCACAGCCGCGGCATCACACCGCGTTCCCTTAACCGCCTGCCGGGCTTGTCGCAGGCAGGCCATGCCTGTGCAAGGCCGCGCCATTCCGCTTGAGCGCGCCCCCGCAATCCTTCACCCTGTCGCGTCCCCATGAACGCCCCCCTCGTCCATCCCCCGACAGCCGACGCCGTCCCGTCCAGCGAGGGGACGACGCCGGTCATGGCGCAGTTCCTGGCGGCCAAGGCCAGCCAGCCGGACGCCATCGTCTTCTTCCGCATGGGCGATTTCTACGAGCTGTTCTTCAAGGACGCCGAGATCGCCTCGGCGGCGCTCGGCATCACCCTGACCAAGCGGGGCAAGCATCAGGGGCAGGACATCCCCATGGCCGGGGTGCCGGTGCATGCGCTGGACGGCTATCTGGCGCGGCTGATCCGGCAGGGGTTCAAGGCCGCCATCTGCGAACAGCTTGAGGCCCCGTCCGAGGCCCGCAAGCGCGGTTCCAAGGCTGTGGTCCATCGCGACATCGTCCGCGTCGTCACCCCCGGCACCCTGACCGAGGACAGCCTTCTGGACGCACGCGGGGCCAATCGGCTGGCCGCCGTCTCGGTGCGCAAGGGTCGGGCGGCCGTCGCGGTGGTCGAGCTTTCCGCCGGCTCGGTCGACGCCGTGGCCTGTTCGCTGGAAGACCTTGGGGCGACCCTCGCCTCGTTCCGGCCGTCCGAAGTGCTGGTCCCCGACCGGCTGTTCTCCGACGAAACGACCAGGGCGGCGCTCGACGGTTCCGGCGGCGTGGTCCAGGCCCTGCCTCAGGCGCTGGCAGAGCCGGTCGGGGCGCGGGTTCGTGTCGAGCGGCTGTACGGCGTGGCCTCGCTGGACGGTTTCGGCGCCTTCGAGGAGGCCGAGGTCTCGGCCCTCGGCCTCGTGGCCGCCTATCTGGAGACGACCCAGGCCGGAAAGATCCCCGCCCTGTCCCCGCCGCGCCGTTCGGGCGAGACCGGCCTCCTCGCCATCGACCCGGCGACGCGGCTCAGCCTCGAGATCGACCGCACCCAGCGCGGCGAACGCGAAGGATCGCTGTTGGCCTGCATCGACCGGACCGTCACCTCGGGCGGTGCGCGGGCCCTGGCAGAACGGATCGCCCGGCCGCTGCGCGACCCGGCCGAAATCAATCATGGACTCGACGCCGTCGAATGGCTGCTCGAACGCCGAGACCTGCGCCGTGATCTGCGCGACGGTTTGCGGGCCTCGTCCGATGTCGCCCGCGCCGTGTCACGGCTGGTGCTGAGCCGCGGCGGACCGCGCGACCTGGCCGCCATCCGGACCGGCCTGTCGATCGCCGAAGGCATCGCCGGCCTTTTTCCGCTGGCGCGCGAGCCTCTGACCGGTCCGCCGGCGCGGATCGTCAGCTGTCTCGATCGGCTGACGCTATCGCCCGATCTTGGCCGGCTGCTGGTTGATCTCGCCGAGGGTCTGGTGGCCGAGCCGCCGCATCTGGCCCGCGACGGAGGCTTCGTCTCCGCCGGCTATCGTCCCGAACTCGAGGAAGCCCGCCGCCTGCGCGACGACAGCCGCCGCGTGGTCGCCGATCTCGAGGCGCGCGCCGTGGCGGAGGCGGGCGTTCCATTCAAGATCCGGCACAACGCCGTACTCGGCTATTTCCTTGAGGCCAGCGCCAAGGCGGCGGAGCCCCTGTTGCGGCCGACGGGCGAGAGCCCCTTCATCCATCGTCAGACCCTCGCCAATCAGGTCCGGTTCACCACCGTCGAACTGTCGGAGCTGGACGCGAAGATCAGCCAGGCCGGCTACCGCGCCCTCGCCATCGAGGGCGAGACCTTCGAGGCCTGGCGGACGACGGTCCAGTCCCTGGCCCGGCCGCTGCAGGCTGTCGCCGAGGCGCTGGCCGAGCTGGACGCCCACGCCGCTCTGGCGGAATGGGCCGAAGAGGTCGGCGGCGTCCGCCCCTCCATCGACGACACCACCTGTTTCGAGATCACCGCCGGTCGCCATCCGGTGGTCGAGGCGGCGGTGAAGGCGCAGGGCGACCCCTACACCCCCAACGACTGCAGACTGGACGGGTCCGGGTCCGCCTGCGCCCGGCTGTCAATCGTCACCGGCCCAAACATGGCCGGCAAGTCGACCTTCCTGCGCCAGAACGCCCTGCTGGTGGTGCTGGCGCAGGCGGGCGCCTTCGTACCGGCGAAGGCCATGCGGCTGGGCGTCGTCGACCGGCTGTTCAGCCGCGTCGGCGCAGGCGACGACCTCGCCCGCGGCCGCTCGACCTTCATGACCGAGATGGTCGAGACCGCCGCCATCCTGACCCAGGCAACCGACCGGTCGTTCGTGGTGCTGGACGAGATCGGGCGCGGCACTGCCACCTATGACGGCCTGGCCATCGCCTGGGCCGTGGCCGAGGCCCTGCACGACCGCAACCGCGCCCGCACCCTGTTCGCCACCCACTATCACGAGCTGGCGGGGCTGGAGACCCGGCTGGCGCACGTCTGCAACCTGTCGATGGCGGCGCGGGAATGGAACGGCGATCTGGTCTTCCTGCACGAGGCCCGGCCCGGCGCGGCCGACCGCTCCTATGGCGTGCAGGTGGCCAAACTGGCCGGCGTGCCCCCCGCCGTCGTCAGTCGCGCCCGCGAGGTGCTCGACCGACTGGAGGGCGAGAAGACCGCCGCCGTCAGCCTGGACGATCTGCCCCTGTTCGCCATGGCCGAGCCGACGCCGCCCCCGCGCTCCTCGGCCGTCGAGGACGCCCTCGAGGCCATCGAGCCCGACGAACTTTCGCCGCGCGAGGCGCTGGAGGCGCTGTACCGGCTGAAGGGCCTCGGCCGCCGGTGACCGACATCCTGGACGACCGGCTGATCAAGGCCGCGTCCGCGCCCGACGTGCGCAAGGCCGTGGCCGCCATTCTCGGAGACTCCTTCGACGCCGCTCGCGGCCGCATCGCCCGGCGCCTCGACGCGGGCGGGGAGGGCGTCGAGGTGGCCCGGCTCTATTCCGCCGCCGCCGATGACCTGTTGAACGCCCTGTGGCGGTTCACAACCGTAACCCTCTACCCCGCCGCCAACCCCAGCGAGGCGGAAAGGCTCAGCCTGATCGCGGTCGGCGGCTATGGCCGGGGCGTGCTCGCACCGCACTCGGACCTCGACCTGCTGTTTCTGCGCCCGTGGAAATCGATCCCGCGCACCGAACAGGTGATCGAGTTCATGCTCTATGTCCTGTGGGACCTCGGGCTGAAGGTCGGCCAGTCGGCGCGGTCCGTGGACGAGTGTCTGGCCCTGTCGAAATCCGACATGACGGTGCGCACCGCCCTGCTGGAGGCCCGCCCGCTGGCCGGGGACGAGCGGCTGGCGGAGGACTTCATTACCCGTTTCCGCACCCTGGTGGTCAAGGCCGACCCCCGCCCCTTCATCGCCGCCAAGCTTGAGGAACGCGACGTCCGTCACCAGAAGTCCGGCGCAGTCCGCTATCGCGTCGAGCCCAACGTCAAGGACGGCAAGGGCGGCCTGCGCGACCTCAACACCCTGTTCTGGATCGCCCGGTCGCTGGCGCCCGACAGTCCGCTGGGCGCGCGGGTTATGGACGACCTGCTGACCGCGCGGGAGCGGCGCACCTTCGAGGAATCGTTCGACTTCCTGTGGCGGGTCCGCGCCCATCTGCATCTCACGGCGGGACGGGCCGAAGAGAAGCTGACGTTCGACCTTCAGCCCGAGGTGGCCCGGCGGATGGGGTGGCGCGGGCGCGGCGACGAGCCGGCGGTCGAGCGCTTCATGCGCCGCTACTTCCTCGTCGCCCGCGACGTCGGCGCCCTGACCCGCGCCATGTCGGCCAAGCTGGAGGCGCGCCAGCAGAAGTCGACGATGAGCCTGTCGCGGCTGATCCCCGGACGCAAACGCAAGCTCGGGGTCGAGGGCTTTACGGAGGATGCGGGCCGTCTCTCGGTCAAGGGCCCCGAGGTGTTCGCCGAAGCGCCCGAAAAACTGCTGATGCTGTTCCGCACGGCGGATGAGCACGATCTGGACCTGCATCCAGACGCCTTTTCGGCCGTCAGCCGGTCGCTGTCGCTCGTCACTCCGTCGCTGCGTCGCGACCCCGAGGCGACGCGCGCCTTTCTCGACATCCTCGCCCACGGCCAGCGGCCGTACCGCGTCCTGACCCTGATGAACGAGACCGGCCTGCTGGGCCGGTTCCTGCCCGAGTGGGGGCGGATCGTCGGCCAGACCCAGTTCAACATGTACCATGCCTATACGGTCGACGAGCACACCCTGCAGGCCATCGGCATCATCAACGACATCTGGCGCGGCAAGCTGAAGGCCGAGCATCCGTCCTCGACCGAGATCGTCCATCGCATCGACGACTTCGAGGCCCTGATGCTGGCCATGCTGCTGCACGACGTCGGCAAGGGCGGCGACCGGGGCCAACTGGAGGACGGCGCCATCGCCGCGCGCCGCGCCTGCGACCGGCTGGGCCTCGATCCGAGGCGGACCGAGTTCGTGGTCTGGCTGGTGCGCAATCACCTCGCCCTGTCGGACTACGCCCAGAAGCGCGACGTTTCGGACCCGGCGACGGTCAAGGCCTTCACTAGACTGGTGGGCGACCCAGAGCGGCTGAGGACCTTGTTGATCCTGACCGTGGCCGACATCCGTGCGGTGGGACCGGGCGTCTGGAACGCCTGGAAGGGCGGGCTGATCCGCGACCTGTACCAGCGCACCGAGGGCGTCTTCCGCGGCGAGGACGTGGTCCACGCCGATCCTCTGGACGACTATCCCGAACTGGTCGGCCGGGCCCGGCTGAACGGCGCGGCGGTCGAGGCCCTGGCGGTACAGGCGGACGAGGCGGAGGAACACGCCGCCACCCGCATCGCCGTCGCCGCGCGCGACCGGCCGGGCCTGTTCGTTGATCTGGCCGGCGCCCTGGCCGCCGCCGGGGCCGATGTCGTCGGGGCCCGGGTGGCGACCGCCGGGGACGGAACGGCGCTGGACGTGTTCGAGCTTCAGGACGGCGGCGGCGCCCCCTATGGCCAGGCGGAGCCGCGGCGCCTGACCCGGTTGATCGAGGCGCTGGAAGCCGCCGCCCGAGGCGGAGCCCGGATCGCGCCGGCGCCGACCCCGGCGCCCAGTCCGCGCCGCGCGGCCTTCGACGTGCGGCCGACGGCCATTGTGGATCTTGATGAAAACCCCGATGCCGCCGTGATCGAGGTGTCGGGCGCCGACCGGCCGGGCCTGCTGGCCGACCTCGCCCGCGTCCTGGCCGACAATGGCCTGTCGATCCGTTCGGCCCATATCGCCGGCTTCGGCGAGCGGGCCGTCGACAGCTTCTATGTCACCGATCCCAAGGGCCGGAAGCCGAAGCCGGGACCGAAGCTGGAGCGGCTGAGGGTTCAGCTCGAGGCCGTGCTCGACCGCGTGGACCGGGCAGGAATCCGGCTCTCCGCCCCGGTCCGCGCCAGCCTGCGGGACGTGTCCGAGGTGGGTCGGCGCGGTTCCGCGCCGGACCCCGTATCGCGCGCGCCAGAAGCAGGATAAGCGCTGATCCGAACCGCCATTCCGAGCCCCTGATGAGCCTCGCCCGTAACACTCTTGTCCAGGCCACCCTGACCCTGGGCAGCCGTGTGCTCGGATTCGCCCGCGACATGGCGCTGGCGGCCCGCTTCGGCCAGGGGCCGATGATGGACGCCTTCACCACCGCGCTCATGCTGCCCAACATGTTCCGGCGTCTGTTCGCCGAGGGCGCCTTCGCCCAGGCCTTTGTGCCGGTCTATGGCGGCGTCCGGGCCCGCGAGGGCGATGAGGCCGCGGCGGTCACGGCCTCCGAGGCCATGTCCTTCATGCTCGCCGTGGTCGCCGGCTTCTGCATCGTTCTGCAGGTGCTGATGCCGTGGATCATGCCCTGGCTGCTGTCAGCCTATCGGGATCAGGCGGAGATCATGACGGTGGCGGTGACCGCCACCCAGATCGCCATGCCCTATCTGGCCTGTATGACGGTGGCATCCCTGCTGTCGGGCGTGCTCAACACCGGCGGGCGGTTCGCCCTTTCGGCGGGCGTGCCGGTGTTTCTGAACCTGTGCACTCTCGCCCCGCTGCTGGCGGCCTGGGTCATTCCCGCCAGCCAGCCGCAGGTGTTGCTGTGGGTCACCGCCGCCGTGACCCTGTCCGGCCTGATCCAGGCGGGCCTGCTATGGTGGGGCGTGCAGCGACTGGGGATCACCATCCGGCTGTCGTGGCCGAGACTGACGCCGAATGTGAAGCGCGCCCTCGCCCTGGCTGTGCCCGGCGCCATGGCGGGCGGGGCCATGCAGGTCAATTCGGTGGTCAGCCAGATGCTGGCCGGGTCGGACGAGGGCGCCCGTTCGGTGCTCTACAACGCCGACCGCCTCTATCAGCTGCCGCTGGGCCTGATCGGGGTCGCCATCGGCCTCGCGCTGGTGCCGCGCCTGACCAGGGCCTTTGTCACGAAGGATCACGAGGGCGGGCGCAAGACGCTGGATGACGGCATCACCCTGGCCATGGCCTTCACCCTGCCGGCCGCCGTGGCCCTGTTCGTTATTCCGTTCTTTGTCATCGACGCGACGGTGACCCGCGGCGCCTTCACCAGCGAGGATGCGGCCCGCACCGCGGACGTGTTGCGCCAGTTCGCCTGGGGCGTCCCGGCCTTCGTCCTCGCCAAGGTCCTGACCCCGCCCTTCTTCGCCCGCGAAGACACGCGCCGGCCGATGATCTACGCCATCGCCGCGGTGATCTTCACAATCGTGGTCGGCGCCGGCCTGTTCTTCGGACTGTCCCGCATGGGCGTCGACGGCGTGCTGGGTCTGGCCGTGGCGACCAGCCTCTCGGCCTGGATCAATGTCGCGCTGCTGGGCGGGACCCTGATGCGCGAGAACGTCTGGCGGCCCTCGCCGGCCTTCCTGTCGCGCCTGCTCCGCGTCCTGGCCGCCAGCGCCGTGATGGCGGGGCTACTGGTCCTCGCGGGGATGGGATACGAGACCCTGAGCCGTGTCCTGCTGGCCAAGGAAATCGCCGTCCTCGTCGTCTGTGGCGCAGGCGCCCTTGTCTATGGCGCCTGCATCGTGCTTTTCCGCGCCGTCAGCGTGGCCGAACTGAAGGCGACGCTGAAGCGTGAACCGGGCGCAGTCGCGCCGACCGGACTGGATTGATGACCGACGCCTCCCCCGCCCCCGCCTATACCGGCCCCCGCCGCATCCTGTCCGGCATCCAGGCGTCCGGTGCTTTGCATCTGGGCAACTACCTCGGCGCCCTGAAGCGGTTCACCCAGCTGCAGGACACGGGCGCGCCCTGTTTCCTGTTCGTGGCCGACCTGCACGCCATCACCGTCTGGCAGGACCCCGCCCTGCTGACCGCCCAGACGCGCGAGATCGCCGCCGCCTATCTGGCGTCCGGGCTCGATCCAGCGCGCTCGGTTATCTTCCCGCAGTCGGCGGTGCGGGCCCACTCCGAGCTGGCCTGGATTCTCAACTGTGTCGCCCGCCTCGGCTGGCTGGACCGGATGACCCAGTTCAAGGAGAAGTCGGGCAAGCACAAGGAGCGCTCCAGCGTCGGCCTCTACACCTATCCGGTGCTGCAGGCGGCCGACATCCTGCTGTACAAGGCCACCGAGGTGCCGACCGGCGAGGACCAGAAGCAGCATCTGGAACTGACCCGCGACATCGCCGCCAAATTCAACAACGACTTCAACGCGCCGGGCTTCTTCCCCCTGCCCGAACCGCTGACCCAGGGACCGGCGCCGCGGGTCATGAGCCTGCGTGACGGGGCCGCCAAGATGAGCAAGTCCGACCCGTCGGACCAGTCGCGCATCAATCTGACCGACGACGCCGACACCATTGTCGCCAAGATCCGCAAGGCCCGCACCGACCCCGACGCCCTGCCCGAGACGCTGGAAGGCCTCGAGGGCCGCGCCGAGGCGAAGAACCTGGTCACCATCTACGCGGCCCTCGCCGACATCAGCCGCGAGGCCGTGCTGGCGCAGTTCGCCGGACAGGGCTTCGGCGTCTTCAAGCCGGCGCTCGCTGACCTCGCCGTCGCCTCCATGGCCCCCGTCTCGGCAGAGATGCGCCGGCTGATGGCCGACCCGACCGAGATCGACCGGGTGCTCAGGGACGGCGCCGAGCGCGCCGCGGCCATCGCCGATCCGGTGGTGGACGAGGTGAAAAAGATCGTGGGCTTCTGGCGCGCCTGATCAGGCGATCCGGTCCAGCCGGGCGATGAAGAAGCCGTCCAGCCCGCCCTTTTCCGCCCACATCGACGGCAGGATGCGCAGCCAGCCTTCGGGCGTCAGCGCCTCGTCGGGCGCGCCGACCTCCGCGGGAACGGCCGGCGCCGTCCTGAAGGCCGGGTTGCGGCGCAGGAAGGCGATGATCTGGGTCTCGCCCTCCTCGCGCTCCAGCGAGCAGACGCAATAGACCAGACGGCCGCCCGGCCTGACCCGGACCGCGGCTGCGTCCAATAGCCTGTGCTGGACGTCGGCCAGCTTGGCCACGTCGGCGGGCTTGGTGGCGCGCAGGACTTCGGGATTGCGGCGGAAGGTGCCGGTGGCGGTGCAGGGCGCGTCCAGCAGGACGGCGTCGAAGGCGCGCGGATCGTCCCAGTCCTCGGCCGGCACGGCCACAACCTCGGCTTCCAGGCCCGTGCGGGCCAGATTGGCCCGCAGCCGGTCCAGCCGCTTGTCGGACCGGTCCAGCGCCACGACCGAAGCGCCCGAGGCGGCGATCTGCAGCGTCTTGCCGCCAGGAGCGGCGCAGAAATCAACGATTGATTCGCCGGACTTCGGCGCCAGCAGGCGGACCGGAACGGCGGCGGCGGCGTCCTGGACCCACCAGATTCCATCTTCGAACCCGGGCCAGCTCGCGAGATCGCCGCGACGGCCGGTGCGGACGGTGTTTCCGGCCATCACCTCGCCGTCCAGCGCCTCGGCCACGGCCGCCGCATCCACGTCGGGCTTCAGGCTCAGGTCCGTGGCCGGCTCCTCGCGAGCGGCCAGCGCCAGACCCAGGAGGGTCGCCTCGCCATAGGTGGCGCGCCAGCGGGCGGCCAGCCATTCAGGAAGATTGGACTCGGCCGTGGTCAGGCCGGGCCCCTCGCGCTCGATGCCGCGCAGCACGGCGTTGACGAGGTTCTTGTAAGGCCGGGTCTTGGTCTCACGTTCGGCCAGTTTCACCGCCGTCGAGACCGCCGCAAAGGCGGGCGTCTCGAGCACCAGCGTCTGGGCCAGCGCCACGCGCAGGATGGTGCGCACCGCCAGCGGCGGGGCCTTCTGCAGCTTGCGGTCGAGGATCTGGTCGATCTCGCCGAGGCGGCGCAGGGCGGCCATGGCCACGGCGCGGGCGAAGGCGCGGTCGGGTCCGGGCAGGTCGGCGACCTCGCGGAACGACAGGGCGGTGTCCAGCCCGCCACGGCCCTCAAGCGCTGCGTTCAGCAAGACCCCGGCGGCCAGTCGGGCCTCGACGCCGATGTCGGGGCCGTCGTCTCGGGGGTCCGCGACCTGGACCCGGGCCTTCGGAGGCCGGGTTCCGGCGCGGGCCTTGTCCGCCATCCGGCGTCCTCGCGCGGCCGAGCTGCGGCCGCCGCCGGCGGGTTCGCGGCTCACACCGACACCTGGGTGCCCAGCTCGACCACCCGCCCTGGAGGGATGTGGAAGAAGTCGGTTGGATTGGCGGCGTTTCTCATCAGGAAGATATACAGACGATCCTGCCAGATCGGCATGCCCTTGTGCGCCGAGGGGATCACCGAGCGACGGCCGAGGAAGAAGCTGGTCGACATGATGTCGAACTTCAGCCCCTGTTTGCGGCAGACGCCCAGCGCCTTGGGAATATTGGGCTGCTCCATGAAGCCGTAGGAGATGGTCAGCTTCTTGAAGTCGTCCGAGATGGGCTCGATCGTCACCCGCTCACTTTCCGGCACGCGCGGCCGGTCGGTCGTGCGGACGGTCAGGATGACGTTCTTCTCGTGCAGGACCTTGTTGTGCTTGAGGTTGTGCATCAGGGCGACGGGCGCGATGTCGGCGTCCGAAGTCAGGAAGATGGCCGTGCCCGGCGCACGGTGCGGCGGGCGCGCCCGCAGCATCTCGATCAGATCGGTCAGCGGCAGACTGTCCTTGCGGGTCTTGTCCGTCAGAATCTGGGTGCCGCGCACCCAGGTCCACATCAACAGCACCAGGCCGCCGCCGAGCACGAGCGGGAACCAGGCCCCCTGCGGGATTTTCAGCAGGTTCGAGGTCAGGAAGACCAGATCGATGACGAGGAAGGGCGTAATCGCCGCAAAGCTGAGCGGCAGGCTCCATTTCCACAGCCGCCGGACGATGAACCAGGCCAGCAGGGTATCGACGAACATCGAGCCGGTCACGGCGATGCCGTAGGCGGCGGCCAGGGCGGTCGAGGTCTGGAACGTCACCAGCAGGGCCAGAACCCCGAGCATGAGCAGCAGGTTGACCGAGGGCACATAGATTTGCCCCGCCTGGCTCTCGCTGGTCTGCATGATCTTGATGCGGGGCAGCAGGCCCAGCTGCACCGCCTGCTGGGTGACCGAGAAGGCGCCCGTGATCACCGCCTGGCTGGCGATGACGGTGGCGATGGTCGCCATGATCAGAACGGGCCAGTAGGCCGCTTCCGGCACCATCATCCAGAAGGGATTCTCGGCGGCAGCCGGCGTCGCCAGCACCAGGGCGCCCTGGCCGAGATAGTTCAGGGTCAGACAGGGCAGGACGAAGACCAGCCAGCCCTGGCGGATCGGCGCCTTGCCGAAATGGCCCATGTCCGCATACAGCGCCTCGGCGCCGGTGACGGCCAGGAAGACGCTGCCCAGGATGACGAAGCCCAGGAAGCCGTTGTCGAACAGGAACAGGATCCCGTAGTGCGGCGACAGGGCGCGCAGGATCGAGATGTCGTCAAAGATGTGCCAAATCCCCAGTCCCGCGAGAATGAGGAACCAGACCGCGGTCAGGGGGCCGAAGAAGCGGGCCACGCTGGCCGTGCCGCGCGACTGGATCATGAACAGGGCGATCAGTATGCCCGCCGCGATCGGCAGGACGAACGGCACGAGGGCGTCGCCCATGCCGGGCGCATCGCGCAGGCCCTCAACCGCCGAGACGACCGAGATCGCGGGGGTGATGACGCCGTCGCCGTAGAACAGGGCCGCACCGCAGACGCCGAGCAGGAAGACGAGGCCGGAGCGCCGCCCCATGGCCCGTTGCGCCAGGGCCATCAGGGCCAGGGTGCCGCCTTCGCCCTTGTTGTCGGCCTTCATCAGAAAGACGACGTATTTCAGCGTCACGACGAGCAGCAGCGCCCAGAAGACCAGCGACACGACGCCCAGAACGGCCAGTTCAGCCGCCCCGCCGCTCTTGGAATGGTGCAGCGCCTCGCGCATGGCGTAGAGCGGGCTGGTGCCGATATCGCCAAACACGACGCCGATGGCGCCAATGATCAGACCCCATTTGCCGGCCTTGACGTGACCGCCTTCGCCGGCCGCCGCGGGGTGCGGATGGGCCGGGGCGACCGATTTGTCGGAAGGGGTCTGGGAGTTTGAGGCGGCGGCGGCGGCGCCGTCTTCACCTTGGGGAGAGGCCCCGGCCATGAAGTTCCTCCGGGACCCCGCACACTGCGGTACCCATCCAAAGAGCGGCGAGCCTTTAGGCCCTTTCCGCAAGCCGTTCAATCGTGCTGCAAGCGCGAAAGTTCCTGGCCGCCCCGGGTCCGACCGGGGTCGGCTCGAGGACAGGCTATGGGTCGGGATATCCCGAAGGGTCGACGATCGCGGCCCACCAAAATGGCCCGGTTTGTGAAAGCCCGTCCACGCGCCTATCTTGAGGCCAGCATCATGTCAGACAGCCAACGCTTTCCCGTCGCCGCCCACGCCCTGGCCTATCTGGCCCACAAGGGCGCCGTCTCGCCGGCCCAAGCCGTGCCGAGCGCGGTTCTGGCCGCCTCGATCCCGACCAATCCCGTCGTCGTGCGCCGTGTGACCGCCCTGCTGGCCAAGGCCGGGCTGATCGCCACCCGGCCCGGCGCCTCGGGCGGGGCCTGGCTGCTGCACAAGCCGCAGGACATGTCGCTGGAGACGGTGTTGCGCGCCGTCAACGGATGCGCCCATCTGGGTTCGCCGCCCGCCGGGGCCAAGGGCTGCCCGGTCAGCGAGCATATTCCGCGTCAGGTGGCCAAGGCCCTGACCGCCGCCGATCAGGCCGCGGGACAGGCCCTGTCAAAGATCACCATCGCCGACCTGCTGGATCACGAACCGGCCTCGCTGGCGGCCTTTGCGCCGCACGCCTCCTGCCCGGTCGCCGCCTGAGATGAGTCTGCCGTCGCGGTCGCGGCCCGTGGTGCTGATCACCGGGGCGTCAGCCGGCATCGGCGCCGCCCTGGCGCGGGTCTATGCGGAGAAGGGCTGGGACCTGATCCTGACGGCGCGGCGCGAGCCGGCCTTGCGGGCGCTGGCGGATGAACTGGCCAGGATGGGAGCGGCGTCCACCGTCCTGACCGAAGACCTGGCCGATCCGGCCGCCCCGCGCCGGTTGTTCGACGCGATCCAGTCCAGGGGGCTGACGGTCGACGGTCTGATCAACAATGCGGGCTTCAGCCGGACGGACGGCTTTCTCAACACCGATCCGGCGGCGCATCGCGCCATGATCCAGGTCATGCTGGCCGCGCCGGTCGAGCTGGCGCGGCTGTTCACCCCGGCCATGGTCGATCGGGGCTTCGGCCGCATCCTCAATGTCGCCTCTCTCGCCGGCCAGATGCCCGCGACGGGCGGCGACACCCTGTACGGCCCGATCAAGAGCTTCCTGATCAAGGCGTCGCAGGGGCTGCATCTGGAGCTGCTTGGGACCGGCGTCCACGTCACGGCGCTCTGCCCCGGCTACACCCTGACCGAATTCCACGACGCCAATGGGACCCGCGAACAGGTGTCATCGGCCTATCCGGCCTGGATGTGGCAGACCGCCGACCATGTGGCGCGGGTCGGCTACGAGGCCTGCGAGGCCAACCGGCCGAAGGTCACGCCTGGCGCCATGAACAATCTGCTGGCCGGCTTGGCCAAACACCTGCCCGATCGGGTGGCGCTGGGAATGGTCGGCGGCCACGCCAAACGGCTGAAGCGAATCTAGCGGGTCGCCTCGAACCAGCGCCGGCAGATGTCCGCAAAGGCATCGGCATGGTCGGCGATGGCGGTTTCATCGGCGAAGACGACCACGCCGCGGTCCGGCGCCGCCCACCGGATCAGGCCGGTATCGTCCGGAAAGACGAAGGCCGAGGCGTCCTTCACCTTGACGCCGCGGTGCATGATCGCCCGCACGCCGCCTTTCGGCGCGACACCGACGGTGATCCGGTCCTCGCCGTCGATGCAGAAGCTCGGCCCGTTCCATTTGATGTGTTCGGTGACGCCGTCGGCCGCGCCGAGGACCGCGGCCCGCAGACGCTCGACCGCGCGGCGGACATCCGGCGTCTGCGCGGCCAGCCAGGCCTCGACAGTCGGCCCCCTGGCCAAGGTCTAGTGCCCGCCATCCGGATAGGGCGTCGTGGCGATGCTGCTGAACATGCCGGGGATGGCTTCCGACAGGCCGGCGAGGATGAACTGGATGGCCAGGGCGCACAGGATCAGGCCCAGCACCCGCACGATGATGGCCATGCCGATCTCGCCCAGCAGACGGCTGATCGGACCGGTCAGGGTGAAACAGACGAAGGTGGCGAAGCCCGCGGCGACGATGGCCACCACCCCGGCCGCCTGGCCGGCGGGTCCGACCTTCTCGGCCTCTCCGGCCTGGATGATGATGGTCGAGATGGCGCCGGGGCCGATCAGCAGGGGCATGGCGAAGGGCACGACCAGCCGCTGGAAGCGGCGGCGGGCGTAGCCCTTGTCATTCGCCGCATCCTTCACCGCATCGGGGTCGGCGAACATCTTGAGGAAGTCCTCGCGCGTCATGTCGAGGCCCAGCAGCAGCAGCAGGATGCCGCCGGCGATGCGGAAGGCGGCCAGCGAGATGCCGAAGAACTGAAGCAGTCCCAGGCCGGTGAAGAAGAAGAAGCACAGGAAGATGACGATGAAGATGCAGATCAGGGCCGAGACCGAGAGCCGCTGGCGCATCGAGGCGCCGGCCGTCGCGGCCGCGAAGATCGGGATATTGCCGATCGGATCCACCAGCGCGAACAGGGCCACGAACAGGTTGACGCCCAGATCGACCGCGTCCATTTGCTGACCTCGCCCTGCAATTCACCCAACCGCGGCCCATCAAGGCTGACGCCCGCGCACGCGTCCAGCCTAGCGGGTCGAACGGAGCGACGCCATGACCCCCGTACTGACCGACTCCCGCTTGATCATCGGTCTCGATCTGCCGTCTATCGAGGCGGCCCGGGCCATGGTCCATCGGCTCGGCGCGACGATCCATTTCTACAAGGTCGGCCTGACCCTGCTGGCCCGACCCGGCGGCGTGGCCTTCGCCCATGAGCTGCGGGCGTCAGGCAAGTCCGTATTCCAGGACTGGAAACTTCACGACATCGGCGCCCAGGTGGAGGGCGCGGCCCGGGCCGTGGCCGAGGGCGGCTGCGACCTGTTGACCGTCCATGCCGAGCCGCAGGTCATGCGCGGCGCGGTCAAGGGGCGGGACGCGGCGGGCGCCGGGACCAAACTTCTGGCCGTCACCGTCCTGACCAGCCTGTCGGACGCCGACCTGACCGACATCGGCTACGGCTTTTCCGCCCGCGACCTCGTCGAACGGCGGGTGAGGCAGGCGCTGGAGTGCGGCGTGGACGGGGTGGTCTCAAGCCCGCTGGAGGCGGCGCGGGTGCGCGAGATCGCCACCGAAGCGGGACGCCCCGACTTCCTGATCGTCACCCCGGGCGTCCGGCCCGAGGGCGCGGACAAGGGTGACCAGCAGCGGGTGGCCACGCCAGCCGCGGCCCTGGAGGCCGGCGCGACCCATCTGGTCGTGGCCCGACCGGTGGTCGGGGCCGAGAATCCATTGCTGGCGGCCTCGGCCATCGTCGCATCGATCGACGGAGTCGGCCGCTAGCTCAATCAGCCGCGCTCGCCGGGCTCCTGGCTATAGTGCTGGCGGGGCGGTTGCGAGGGACGGGGCCGTTCGGGGCGATAGGGGCGCGCGGGCGGAGCCGGCGGCTCGTAGCGGGGCGGTTCCGGACGGTAGGGCGGCGGATAGGGGGCATAGTCGTCGCCGCCGTGGTCGTCGTCATGATCCACAGGGGCGCAGCCGCCGCAGCTGTTGCGGCCGTCAATATAGCCCCGCTCATAGTCGCCGATCCCGACGTCGGGACGACCGCCGCAGCTGCCGCCGCAACGACCGCCGTACGAACCGTAGGACTCACGGCTTTCGTAGACGCTGTAGGAGCTGTGCTCGTAGCCGTAGTCTTCCCGCCGGCCGCCGCTGTCGCAGCCGCGGCGCTCGCTGTGGCCGTAGCGGCCGCCGCGGTCCTCGCCGTCGCGGCAGACGGTGGTCGCGACACAGGCCGGGGCGCGGCGCCCGTTGCGGCCGAAGCCCTCGACCACATAGCCGAACGGCGCGCTGGCGCAGGCCCGACCCTCATAGACCTCTTCATTGTAGATCGCGCCGCCGCCGTAATAGCCGCCGACGTCCCCGCCACCACCGCCCACATAGACGGCGCCGTAGCTGCCGCCGCCGCGCCGGATGCCGCCGACGTCATAGGCCCGGGCGTTGAAATAGCCGCCGGCCGACGCGCCGGCGAAGGCGTTCGCGCTGGCGTTCGCATTCGCGTTGGCGTTGACGTTCACATTGATGTTGCTGTTGAAGCCGCCGCCGTGAGGCGGGGGCGGCGTATGGGGCGGAGGCGCGGGCGGCGGCCGATGCCCGCCGCCGCCGCAGCTGCTGCCGCAGCCTCCGCCGCTCCCCGGATGGCCACCGCCGCGCCGGTCGCCGGCGAAGGCGGGGCTGGCCGCCAGGATCGCAAGAGCGGCGACTGCCGCAAGGTTAATCATTCGCATGACGCCGACTCCGATGTGGAGCCGTTGTAAGCGTCTGGAATATAAAGGGTTCAGATTGCACCGAGCGGGCGAAAGTCCGCGCCCGACTTTCCCCGACAGGCCCTCAAATTAACCTTTCGGGTCGCAACAACGCCCCTCAGCGGTCGTAAAGATAAACCTCTGAGCACCCGCAATCCCGGTCGCGGCGCCGCGAGCGCCCGTCGTCCGACCACCGCCGCGATGAGGGCGACCGATCGTCGTTGTAGCCCCATTCGTCGCGATAGGCGGGCCGCGACGGCGGGTCTTGTCGACGGTAGCCGTGGTCGCTGTGTCCCCGGCCGTAACCGTGGCCGTAGCGATCCCGGCCATGGCTGTAGCCATACCCCTGGCCGTATCCCGGCGCGGGCACATAGACCTGCGGCCGGTCCGAATAGCCGTCCGCCCAAAGGCCGGTCCCGACATAGGAACGGGTCTCGACCTCGGACAAGGGACTGCCGCCAACCGGCCGGCCGTAGGCATTGAGATAGATCGGCTGGCCCCAGGTCTGGGCCGAGGCGGCACCGGCGAGAGCGAGGGTGGCGAGGGCTGCCGCGGCGGCGAGGGTGCGGATCATCGAGGTGTCTCCTGGAACACCCAGGTTAACACCGTTCGCCGGCCTTTGTTCTCCGCGGTCAGAAATCGACCGCCAGACCCTTCTTCTCCCAGTCGCCGTAGCGGGTCGGCTCGGGGCCTCGCGGGCCGCCGTGTTCGGTCGGCAGATCGGTCCCGCCCCCGGCCATGCGGCGTTCGGCGGCCTCCAGCAGGGCGCGGCGCGCGGCCTCGGTCAGGGGCCGCTCCGGGGTGGCGTTCGGCACATCGGCGTTGAAGGCCGGCGTCGGGGTTTCGTCGGGGGTGGGATGATCGGTCACAGCGGCCTCGCCTTGAGCCTGGGCGTTGATCCGCACACATGATGTGTTCGCCCCTCATGCGCCAGTTGCGATCGAAAATTCCGGACCATGAACCACCTCAAGACCTTCACCCTGCTGGCGGCCCTGACCGCCCTCTTCGTCGGCCTCGGCTATCTGATCGGCGGGCCGACCGGCATGCTGATCGCCCTGGTGTTCGCCGGCGGGATGAACCTGTTCAGCTACTGGAACGCCGACAAGATCGTGATGAAGATGTACCGGGCCCAGCCGGTCGATGAGCATCACCCCAACGCCGTGGTCCGCACCTATGTCGCCGATGTGGTTCAGATGGCGCGCGACGCGGGCCTGCCGCGGCCGGTGATCGCCATCATCCCCAACGACCAGCCCAACGCCTTCGCCACCGGCCGGAACCCGGAGAATGCCGCCGTCTGCGCCACCACGGGCCTGCTCGACATGCTGACCCGCGAGGAGATCCGCGGGGTAATGGCCCATGAGCTGGCCCATGTGAAGAACCGCGACACCCTGACGATGACAGTGACCGCGACGGTCGCCGGCGCCATCGCGGCCCTGGCCAATTTCGCGCTGTTCTTCGGCGGCGGAAACCAGGACGAGGAACGTCCTGGCGGCATCATCGGAACCCTGGCCCTGATGATCCTGGCGCCCATGGCCGCCGGACTTGTCCAGATGGCCATCAGCCGATCGCGCGAATATGAGGCCGACCGTGTCGGCGCCGAGATCGCCGGCGATCCGCAATCCCTCGCCTCGGCCCTGCAGAAGATCGACGGCCATGCCCGCCAGATCGTCAACACGACCGCCGAACGCAATCCGGCCTCGGGCCAGCTGTTCATCATCAATCCGCTGGCCGGCCGCGGCGCCGACAACCTGTTCTCGACCCATCCGGCGACCGGCAACCGGGTGAAGGCGCTGATGGAGCTGGGAACCAGAATGGGTATGGCGCCGCGCCGCGCGGCTTTCGTCGACTCTCCGGTCTCGACCAGCGTGCCGTCCACGCCGTCTCAGCCTCGCGGGCCCTGGGGCTAGCCCGACCCGCTGTTGCCGCGCGTGTCGCGGCTGCTAGTCTCCGGCCATGGCTGAAGAGACCGAGACCGTCGAGGACATCGCCGCCGGGATTCTGAACGGCGTAATGGTCTGCGTCCTGAGTGCGGCCTTCCCGGTCCTGCTCGGCTGGCAGGCGGTGGTTCAGCGCGAAACGTGGGACGTCCGGTCCATGCCCATGCAGGATTCACTGTCGGGCGTCGTTCTGTTGCTTCTGAGCTTCTATTTTCTGACTGTCGGCTTCCGGTCGGTCCGAAAGAACATATCGGCCCTTCGCCGCCGCCGCGGCTCATTCCCGATAGACTGACCCTGCCGCATTCCCGCCCTTGCATCGCGGGGCGTCTGGTCCTTTAAGCGCGCGCACACGTCCCAAACGCCTCCCCGCGTTCGCCGAAAGACCAGCCATGACCCAGTCCGCGCCCAAGAAGGTCGTCCTCGCCTATTCGGGCGGTCTCGACACCTCCATCATCCTGAAATGGCTGCAGACCGAATACGGCGCGGAGGTCGTGACCTTCACCGCCGACCTGGGCCAGGGCGAGGAGCTGGCGCCGGCGCGCGAGAAGGCGCTGAAGATGGGCATCAAGCCCGAGAACATCTTCATCGACGACCTGCGCGAGGAGTTCGTTCGCGACTACGTCTTCCCGATGTTCCGGGCCAATGCGCTGTATGAGGGCCAGTATCTGCTCGGCACCTCGATCGCCCGGCCGCTGATCGCCAAGCGCCAGATCGAGATCGCCCGCATGGTCGGCGCCGACGCCGTCTGTCACGGGGCCACCGGCAAGGGCAACGACCAGGTGCGCTTCGAGCTGGGCTATTACGCCCTCGAGCCCGACATCCGCGTCATCGCCCCGTGGCGCGAATGGGCCTTCAAGTCGCGCGAGCACCTGCTGGACTTCGCCGAGAAGCACCAGATCCCGATCGCCAAGGACAAGCGCGGCGAGGCCCCGTTCAGCGTCGACGCCAACCTTCTGCACTCGTCCAGCGAGGGCAAGGTGCTGGAGGACCCGTCGGTCGAGGCCCCCGAGTTCGTGCACCAGCGCACCCTGTCGCCCGAAGACGCGCCGGACGTGGCCACGGTCATCACCGTCGGCTTCGAAAAGGGCGATCCCGTCTCGATCAACGGCGAGGCCATGTCGCCGGCGACCCTGCTGACCGCCCTGAACCAGTACGGCCACGACAACGGCATCGGCCGGCTCGACCTGGTCGAGAACCGCTTCGTCGGCATGAAGTCGCGCGGCGTCTATGAGACCCCCGGCGGGACCATCCTTCTGGCGGCGCACCGGGGCATCGAGTCCATCACGCTCGACGGCGGCGCCATGCATCTGAAGGACGAGCTGGCGGTCAAATACGCCCACCTGATCTACAACGGCTTCTGGTTCTCGCCCGAGCGCGAGATGCTGCAGGCCGCCATCGACCATTCGCAGGCCAAGGTGTCGGGCACGGTCCGGGTCAAGCTCTACAAGGGCAACGCCACCGTCATCGGCCGCGAGAGCGGGAACAGCCTGTACGACCAGGAACTGGTCACCTTCGAGGACGGCGCCGTGGCCTATGACCAGAAGGATGCGGCCGGCTTCATCAAGCTGAATGCCCTGCGCCTGCGCGTGCTGGGCAAGCGGGACGCGCGCGACCGGGGCTAGAACTGCAGGCCCCCTCGCGCTCTTGGGGGATCGGCGCCAACCTGTCGGTGGGAGCATGGGCTCCGCCGACCTTTTCAGGACCTGACATGTCTCTTCGCACCGCCCTCGCCGCCGCCGCCGTTCTGGCGCTCGCGACCCCCGTATTCGGTCAGGAGGCGCCAGCCGCCGACCCGGCTGCCGCTGCGGCCGCCCAGGCGGAGGCCGCCTTCGAGGCCAAGGCGCTGGCTTTCCAGCAGGCGCTGGACACGATGCGCGGGGAGATGCAGGCCGCCCTGACCGCCGCCGGCTCGGACCAGGTCAAGGCCAATGCCGACATGGACGCCATCGCCGCCCGCTATCAGCCGCAGGCCGACGGCTTCGCCGCCGAGCTCGACGCCTTCATCACTTCCCAGCTGCCCGTCATGCCGCCCCAGGAGCAGGCCCAGATGGCCCAGATGGGTCCGATGATACGCAGTCAGATCGTCGGCGCTCCCGCGACCATCAAGGCCGGGCTCCTTCAGGCCGCTGCCGCCGCTGCGGCGCCCGCCGCTCCGCGGTAAGTCATTGATCCGGAAGGGCGGCGGGGTCAGCCCTGCCGCCTTACCGCGATTTCACTTGAGACCGGACGGTGTTCGGCGGACCTTGGCGGCGACTTCAAGGAGCCCCGCCATGTTCAAGGTCCTGTCCCTCGCCGCCGCGCTCGCCGTCCTGCCGGTCTCGGCCGCGGTCGCCGATCCGCAGAAGGGCGCGTCCGAGCGGGCCATCGAGGCCGCCGCCGAAACCTTCGAGGCCCGGATGGAGGCCTTCGGAGCCCGCGCCGAGGCCATCGCTGAAGACGCCAGCCTGACCGAGGCGCAGCGCGAAACGCGCATCGCCGCCCTGTGGACTGAATATCAGCCCGATCTGACGGCCTTCACCTCCGTCGTGACCCAGCATGCTTCGGCCATCGCCGCACAGGTGCTCGCAGAGATCGACGTCGAGGCGGTCGTCGCCGAAGCCCTGGCGGGGGTCGAGGTCTCCGGCGCCCTGCAGGCGGCTCAAGGCATGGCCGCCAACGGCGCCTGGGCCTCCAACGACCCCGAGCACATGACCACCTATGGCCTGATGGCCGACTACGCCCTTGGCACGGCCATGGATTCGATCGAGGAAGTGCAGGGCGAGGTCGAGGCCGCCGTCGACGAAGCTGTGGCCGAAGCCGTGGAAACCGGGCACGAGGGCAAACAGGCTGAGTCAGACGAAGACTGAGCCGCGCTTCACCCGATGAGCGCACTGCGGGCTTGACCAGGCACCCGGTCGGCCCGACAGCACGGCCATGGCCAGCCTGCCCGTCGATCCGCACCTGTATCTGACCTTTCTGGGCGTCATGGCGGTCATGGCGGTTACGCCGGGTCCGGCGAACCTGTTTTCGGTCGCCAACGGGGTGCAGCGCGGCAAGGCCGCCGCCATGGCGGGCGTGGTCGGGATGAACGCCGCGACCCTGGTCTGGTTCGCGGCGGCGGCGCTGGGTCTTGGCGCGCTGGTCATCGCCTTTCCGGACGTCTTCCGCCTGATCTCGATCGGCGGCGCCCTCTATGTGGCCTGGCTGGGGATCAGCGCCCTTCGCGGCGCCTTCCGCACGGCCGACGAACCGGACGCCCCGGCCATCCGCATGGGCCGCAGCGCCCTGGTCGACGGCTTCATGGTCCAGATCGCCAACCCCAAGGCGATCCTCTTCTTCACCGCCGTCCTGCCGCCCTTCATGGACGTAGGCCGGCCCGCCGCGCCGCAACTGGCCCTGTTCGCCCTGGCCACCATCGGCATGGACGCGCTGACCATGTCCGCCTACGGTCTGGGCGGCGCGGCCCTTGCGCGGCGGATGAGCGAGCCGCGGTTCCGCAAGGGTTTCGCCGTCCTGACCGGCATCCTTCTGCTGGCCGCCGCCGTACTTATTGTCACGCGTTTATAGGGACTTGGCGGCGGCCGGAACGGCGCTGTTCATGTCCTGTTCAGCCGACAGGGCGCGCACTGTCGCGTCAAGGAGAGTTCCCATGAGACTGCGTTTCCTCAAGCCCGTAATTCTGGCGACGGCGGCGGCTCTGGCCCTGTCGGCCTGCGCCACGGCCACCCCCTACGGCCCCGCCGGCGTCGACAGCCGCTTCGGCTATTCCGACCAACGGGTGGACGCCGACCGGTACCGCGTCAGCTTCGCCGGCAACTCCGTCACCTCGCGCGAACAGGTTGAGATGGCTCTGCTGCTGCGCGCCGCCGAGGTGACCGCCGAGAGCGGCTATGACTGGTTCTCCACCGTCAACCGCGCCACCGACCGCGACGTCCGCTTCCAAGGGATCCCCGATCCCTTCTACCGCGATCGCTACAGCCCGTTCTGGGGCCCGACCTGGCGCTACCAGCGCCGCGGCCTCTGGAGCCCGTGGGGCGATCCCTTCGGCCGTGAGTTCGACGTGCGCGAGATCGACCGCTTCGAAGCCTCGGCCGAGATCATCATGGGCCGGGGGCCGAAACCGGCCGGTGATCCGAACGCTTTCGACGCCCGTGAGGTGATCCAGAACCTCGGGCCGCGGGTGACGCGGGCGATGTAGGGAGCAGGAATTAGGCGTCAGGAATTAGGAAGTCGGGCTCGCCTGGCTGCGCCTCTCCTAATTCCTGAGCCCTACGACCTAAGCCCTCACCCTAGCCGATCCGGGGCGACTTGAGCCGGCGCTTGTTCACATGCGTGTCCGGCGCCACGCCCAGATCCTCTGGCACCTCGCCCTTGAAATAGTAGCGCTGCCACGCCTCCTTGGCCGCGTCGGGGTCGCCCGAGGCCAGCCGCTTGTTGAAGTCGGTGCGGGCGCGGTTCCAGGCCTCGAACTGGCCGTGCATGACCGGGTTGGATTCCAGCGACCGGATCACCGGCTGCATGGTCTCGACCTTGCGGTGCTCGATCGGGGTAATGAAGCAGAAGGGCTCGCCTTTTTCGAACTTCACCCGCCCCGGCCGTGTGAACAGCCAGTTCATGGTGAAGGGGAAGGGCAGCCAGTCGGTCTCGATCAGTCCGACCAGCGGCTGGATGCCGTCCTTCATGTGATTGGGCGAGCCGCCGGCCAACAGGCCCCAGCCGGGGGGTGTGCGGAACAGATACTGCGGATGCATGGTCAGGACGCCGCGCGAGAAATGCGAGGTCACCACATGGGTCAGGTTGGCGTTGTGCCGCTCGGGCGTGATGACGATGTCGGCCTGGCTGGGTCCGCCGTTCCACTCGGCGGTGAAGGTCAGCGGGCACAGGATCTCCCAGCCCGTGGTGTTGGCCATGTTCAGAGGCAGGCAGCGATAGGGGTGGCGGCTGGCGAAGGCGTCCATCCAGTTGCGCGACTGCCGGCCCGGCACGAGGTCGGGCGGCGTCGCCGTCATCGGATAGCATTCCAGTTCCAAGGCGGGCCTCCGGGCGGTATCGAGGGATATCTCCATCCCTAGCGGCGCCGCATGACCGAAGACAAGCCGACCGAACCCGCCTTCGACCGCGACCGCCTGCTGGTGTGGATGGCGGCGAACGGCGTGGCCCAGACGACGCACGACCACCCCGCCGTCTTCCGCGTCGACGAGGGGCTGGAGCTCAAGGCCGCCATGCCCGGCGCCCACACCAAGAACCTGTTCCTCAAGGACAAGAAGGGCCGGCTGTGGCTGATCTCGGCCCGTCAGGACACGGCAATCGACCTGAAGCGGGCGCCGAAGGTCATCGGCTCGGACCGGCTGTCATTCGGCAATGAGGGGCTGTTGTACGAGACGCTGGGCCTGACGCCGGGCTCGGTGACGGCGCTGGGCCTGATCAACGATCCGGACCAGCGCGTGACCTTCGTGCTCGACAAGGCGCTGTGGGACGCGGACATCGTCAACTTCCACCCCCTGACCAACACGGCGACGACGGCGCTGGCGCAGGCTGAGTTCCGGCGGTTCCTCGCACTCATCGGGCGGGAGCCGATGGTGGTGGACTTCGGTCAACTCACGGCCTGACCAGAGGCTGGCGGGGTGGCTCCCGGCGCGCCGGAACCACCCACACCCATCACTGCAAGCTAGTCCGCAGACAACCAGGCCGTCGGCTCAACCAGTTCGAATCCCGGCGTCGTCTCGATGAAATGGCGCAGCCAGTAAGCGTGACCGCTGCCGTAAACGACCACGATGCGGTCGCCGGGCCGGGCGACCTGAACCAGTCTGGCAAAGATCTGGGCGTTGCGGGCATACCAGCGGGCGTTCAGTTCAGCGCCGGCCTGATTGTCGCCGGAGCCGAAGCCGATCATGGCGTAGTAAATGGCTTCTTGCCCGGCGGGGCCGACCATCGGGTGGTCAGGCGCGTTGATCTCGGCCAACAACTGACCGACCGTGCGCTCCCGTTGGCGGACCTCCAGCGCGGCGATCGTGGACTGGATGGTCGCGCTCACCGCCTGGAACTCCGGCATCCGCCCGTTCGCCTGAACCCAGGCCATGACCGGGCCCATCGGAAAATAGGTCGGCTGCCCCTCGCGATCCTTCTCGTCGATCGCATAAACGCGGTCGATTCCCGCGCGAGCGGCGAGGCGGTAGCCGATCTGCACCCGCTCGTCCGCGTTCGTCAGCAGTTGCTCGGGCCGGAAGGCGGGCCAGTTGGGGTCCAGCATGGTGGCCTGGTCCGGGGCGACCCGTTCGATCGCCACAGCGGTTGGCCGGAACGCCGCCAGGGCCTCGGCCACAGCCGCCAGTTCTGCCTGCTTCTGCGGCGTGGTCACGGGATCGATCTGCATATTGTGCATGTCCCGACCCGGATTATTCATGTGAAAAGACCCCACGACCATCACCTGGATAGGCGCGGGCGCAGGTGTCTGCGCCCACGCCGTCTGGGGCAGACACAGGACCGCCAGGGCGGCCAACAGTTTCAACTTCAGCATCGTCATCTCCCGACTTGTTTGATTTTCCGATCATAATGCAAGAGGTGGCGGGGCGATGCCCCGGATGTGTGTCCGAACATTAAATTTTGGAGAGACTGGCCGGTGGTCCGGCGCGGACTGATTGTGGTCCCTGCCTGCCATGCGTCGGTTCGTTGCGTTGACCGACCGCGACGGTTCTATCCCGCCTCTTGGAATGCTAGAGGGCGCGCGTCTCCCCCGACCCACGCCAGATTACGGACGCCGCCATGCCCGCCGCTCCCGACTTTCCTCCCGCGCCCGACCGCGTGGCGCCGCAGCGCGCGCTGATCTCGCTGTCCGACAAGACCGGGCTGGAGGATGCCGCCCGCACCCTCCACGGGCTCGGCGTCGAACTGGTCTCGACCGGCGGCACCCGCGCCGCCATCGCCGGCTTCGGCCTGCCGGTGAAGGACGTGGCCGACCTGACCGGCTTCCCCGAGATGATGGACGGCCGGGTCAAGACCCTGCACCCCGTGGTCCACGGCGGCCTGCTGGGGGTGCGTGACGCGGCCGACCACGCCGAGGCCATGACGACCCACGGCATCGGGCCGATCGATATCGTCTGGGTCGATCTCTACCCGTTCGAATCAACCGTTGAGTCCGGGGCCGGATTCGACGCCGTGGTCGAGAATATCGACATCGGCGGCCCGGCCATGATCCGCTCGGGCTCGAAGAACCACGGCTATGTCGCCGTCTGCGTCGACCAGGCCTCGGTCGCCGAGCTGCTGGAGGCGTTAAAGGCCGACGGCGCGACGACGCTGGCCCTGCGCAAACGCCTGGCCGCCCGGGCCTTCGCCCGCACCGCCGCCTATGACGCCGCCGTCTCCGGCTGGTTCGCCGGACAGGTCGGGGACGCCGCACCGGCGCGCAAATCCATCGCCGGCTCGCTGGCCCAGACCCTGCGTTACGGCGAAAACCCGCATCAGACCGGCGCCTTCTACCGCACCGGGGATGCGCGCGCCGGCGTCGCCCACGCTCGCCAGCTGCAGGGCAAGGAGCTGGGCTACAACAACATCGCCGACGCCGACGCCGCCTATGAGCTGGTCGCCGAGTTCGAGGGCCCGGCCTGCGTCATCGTCAAACACGCCAATCCCTGCGGCGTCGCCGTGGGCGGCGATCTGGCGACGGCCTACGTCCGGGCGCTGGAGTGCGACGCCGTCTCGGCCTTCGGCGGCGTCATCGCCGTCAACCGGACCCTGACCGGCGCCGACGCCCGGCTGATCACCGACATCTTCACCGAGGTCGTCATCGCCCCCGGCGCCGATGACGAGGCGCAAGCCATCTTCGCCGCCAAGAAGAACCTGCGCCTGCTGCTGACCGACGGCCTGCCCGATCCGCTGGCGGCCGGCGAAGTCTATCGCTCGGTGGCCGGCGGCTTCCTGGTCCAGTCGCGCGACCGCAGCCGCATCGCCGCCTCTGACCTCAAGATCGTCACCCGCCGTCAGCCGACGCCGCAGGAGATCGAGGACATGCTGTTCGCCTTCACCGTGGCCAAGCATGTGAAGTCGAACGCCATCGTCTACGCCAGGGACGGCCAGACCGCCGGCATCGGCGCCGGCCAGATGAACCGCCGCGACTCGGCCCGCATCGCCGCCATCCGCGCCCGCGAAGCCGGCGAGGCCAAGGGCCTGGCCCATTCACTGGCCCAGGGGTCGGCCTGCGCCTCGGAAGCCTTCTTCCCCTTCGCCGACGGTTTGCTGGAGGCCGTGGCGGCGGGGGCCACCGCGGTGATCCAGCCCGGCGGCTCGATCCGCGACGACGAGGTCATCGCGGCGGCGGACGAGGCCGGGGTGGCGATGGCGTTCACGGGCGTGCGGGTGTTCAGGCACTGAGCGGGAGAGTGGCTAGTGGCTAGTGGGCCGCTCCTGTGACTCGCATCCGACCATCGGCGCTCGCGGCGGCGAACCACTAGCCAGTAGCCACTAATCACTTCGACGCACCGGCCGCTCCGGCTAAGGTCCCTGCCATGCAAACCCTCTCCCAACGCTGGTCGATGCTCGAGCCGGCCGTCACCGTGGTCGGTCCCGACGATGATCGTCCCCGCCCGGCGGTGATCCTGTTCCACGGCTGCGGCGGTCTGCGGGGCCATCTGCCGAAATATGCGGCGGCGGCGAAGGCAGCCGGCTGGCGGGCCTTTATCGTCGACTCCTACGGGCCGCGCGGCTGGAGCCGCCAGTTCTCAATGGCCATGGTCTGCACCGGCATCCTGCTGCACGGATCGCAGCGGGCCGGGGATGTGCTCGCAGCCCTGTTCGGCGTGTCGCAGCGCTCCGACGTCGATGCATCGAAGATCGTGCTGGCCGGCTGGAGCCACGGCGGCTGGGGCATCATGGAGGCGATGAGCTCGGAACGCGCCGCCGGCATGCTGGGCGTCGCCGACCCCGGCGCGGTCACGCTGGATGGCGTGATAGGGACCTGGCTGGCCTATCCCTATGTCGGCATCGGCGCCTTCAACCGGATGCGGCCCTGGAGGCACTGTCCGAAGACCGTGGCGGTGATCTCGCGCACCGACCACCTGACCACGGTGCGCAACGCCCAGCAGGTGCACGACATGGTCCGCAACTGCGGGGCCGATGTGGAGACCTGGATCGCCGACGGCACCCACAGTTTTGACGAGCCGATGACCGCCCCGCCGATGCGCTATCACCCCGAACTGGCCGCCGAGGCCGAGCGGCGCTTCGTGGCCCTTCTGAACGACGTCGCGGTCGCGCCGGCGGTCTAGCGCGGCTCGATCGTCACATCCGCCCGGATCGAATTGGCGATGTAGCAGGCCTCGTGGGCCCGGTGATGCAGGACGTCGATGGCGGCGGCGTCAGGTTGGTTCTCGCCGGAAAAAGCGACCGCAGGCCTCAGCGCCACCGATATGATCGACGTCTTGCCGCGTTCATCCCGGCCCAGAACCCCCACCGCGTCGTCGCGATAGGTGTCGACGGTGAACCCGCCCTTGGCGGCGAAGGCCAGGAAGAACAGCATGTGGCAACTCGACAGGGCCGCCACCAGCGCCTCCTCCGGGTCGACGGCGGCCGGATCGGACAGGGGCTCCGGCACGCTGGTCGGCGCCGAAGAGCCGCGCACCACCGCCCCGCCGTCGAAACGCCAGTCATGGGCGCGGGAATAGCGATTGCCGGTGAAATCCTGATCGCCGCGGCTCCATTCGACGACAGCCAGATGTTCGCTCATGACGGTTCTCCAAAGGCCGATGACCGAACCGTGTAGCGCCGGAGTCGTCCGGACCCAAGCCACGCCTTGCTCCCGCCCGCGACCCGCCTTATCCCCGGTTCATGGCCGCGCCCCTGATCTGTCCATCCATCCTCGCCAGCGACTTCGCGATGCTGGGCGAGGAAATTCGCGCGCTGGACGCCGCCGGCGCGGACTGGATCCATGTCGATGTCATGGACGGCCATTTCGTGCCGAACATCACCATCGGCCCCGATGTGGTGAAGGCGCTGCGGCCCCACACCCGGCTGCCGTTCGACGTCCATCTGATGGTCGCGCCGGTCGACCCATGGCTGGAAGCCTATCGCGAGGCGGGCGCCGACATCCTGACCGTCCATCCCGAAAGCGGGCCGCACCTGCACCGCACCCTCGGCCGTATCCGCCAGCTGGGGGCGAAGGCGGGCGTGGTGTTGAACCCCGGCACGCCGCTGAATGTGCTCGAGGATGTTATCGACCTGGTCGATCTGGTGCTGCTGATGTCGGTCAATCCGGGCTTTGGCGGCCAGTCCTTCATCGGGACCACCCTGCGCAAGATCGAGCGGACCCGCGCCCTGCTCGACGCCGCCGGCTCGAAGGCGCATCTGCAGGTCGATGGCGGGGTCACCGCCGCCAACGCCGGCGCCTGCGTTTCCGCGGGGGCGGACGCCCTTGTGGCGGGCACCGCCGTGTTCCGGGGCGGGCCGTCGGCCTATGCCGCCAACATCCAGGCGCTGAAGTCCGCGTGAACCCGCTCGGTCGCTTTTTCCGAACCGAGGCCGACACGCCGCCGCCCGGCGAGATCCCCGGCCTGCGCGGCGCCCCGATGCGCACGCCGGTCCGCACCACCGGCGCAGCGACGGGCCCCGGTCTGTGGCCCGCCGTCGTCGGCAGGATGCTGACCCGCCAGCTGTGGATCGAACTGTATGGCCTGCCCGGCTACAGCCTGACGCTGAAGGGCGCTCCGGTTCAGGCCTTCGCGGCCACGCCCCGCGATTTCCGGCCCGCCGAACCGGCGCCGGGCAAGGCTGTTGTTGACGGCCGTTTCATCCTCGCCGGCGCCAGCCTGGAGGCCGCGGCCCCTGAGGATCCGTGGAACCGCCCCAGCCCCAGCCGGGCCTTCGCCACCGAACTTCACGCCTTCGCCTGGCTGCCGTCATTGATGTTGCAGGGCGAGCGTGGCGCGCGCGAGGCCGTTCGGCTGACCCTCGCCTGGGGCGCGGCCTTCGCGCGTTGGTCACCCTTCGCCTGGGGGCCGGAGGTGCTGGCGCGACGGACCCTGAACCTGTCGTGCGGCGCCCGCCGCATGGGACAGGTGGCGACCGAGGCCGAACGACTGCGGCTGGCCGACATCCTCGGCCGTCAGGGACGGCAGCTGTTGCGCCCGCCTGGCGGCATCGCCGGCGCCGCGGAACGGTTGACCGCCGCGGCGGTGGCCGGCTGCGTCCTGGCCGGAAAGCCGGGCGTCTCCCTGCGCCGCGCCGCCTTGCGCCGCCTGCCGGGGGCGCTCGAACGCACCGTCGGCGCCGACGGCGGCCATGCCTCGCGCAGCCCGGAGGCGGGGCTGGAGCTGCTGCTCGACCTTCTGACCCTCGACGACGCCCTGTCCCAGCTGTCCGAGGTCAGCCCGGAGGCGGTCCGCGGCGCGATCCAGCGGCTGACCGCCGCCCTGCGACTCCTGACCCTTCCCGACGGACGGCTGGTCACCATGCAGGGCGGAGGGCCGTCGACCCCGGCCCGGATCGCCGCCGCCCGCGCCCATGACGAGGCGCCCGCCGCCGATCTGCACAGCCGGGTCGTGGCCGGTATCGCCCGCATCCGCAGCCCGCTTCTGACCGTCGCCGCCGACGTAGCCGGCCCGGCACGTGGAATCTGGTCTGGCGCGGCCTGCGCCCAGCCGATGGCGCTGGAGATCGTCTGCGGCAAGGACCGGCTGGTCACCGGCTGCGGCTGGACGCCCCGCGCCGGCGACCGTCAGGGGCTGCGGTTGCCGCCTGGCCATTCGACCCTGACGCTCGGCGAGGGCTCGACCGGCGAACCGCTCGGCGGCTGGAAGGCCGAACTGATGGGCCACCGCCTGATCGGCCGGCCCCTGCATGTCGATGTCCAGCAGCGGGACGGCGAGGGCGCGGTCTGGCTGGAGGTCGAACACGACGGCTGGGTCCATGACTATGGCCTGCTGCACCAGCGCCGCCTGTACCTGGACCAGCGGCTCGACGAGCTGCGGGCCGAGGAACGGCTTCATCCCGCGCCGGGGCACAAGGACGTCATCCGCGCCATCGCCGCGCCCTATGCCGTCCGGTTCCAGCTGGAGCCGGGCGTCCAGGCCTCGCTCGCCCGGGACCGCCGCTCCATCCTGCTGCGCGGCCATTCGGGCCGGGGCTGGTGGTTCCGCACGGACGGTCCGGACGTGGCCATCGAGCCCTCGGTCCATATCGACGAAGGCCTGACCCGGCGTTCGCTGCAGATCGTGGTGCGCGGTTCGGCCCGCACCGATTCCGAGACCAAGATCCGCTGGAAACTGAGCCCCGCCGGATCCGGCGCCGACCCCACTTGAGACCCGGCCTGCCCGCGACCATCTGAGGCCTGCCGCGTTACGCCTTTCCGATACAGGATCGATTGATGAGCTTCGCCGACCCGACCACCCTGCCCCCCGATCTGATCAAGGACGGCTCCGACGCCGGCTTCATGACCGATGTCATCGAGGCCTCGAAGTCGCAGCCTGTACTGGTCGATTTCTGGGCGACCTGGTGCGGGCCGTGCCGGACGCTGACGCCCATGATCGAAAAGGCCGTCCGGGCCGCCGGCGGGGCGGTCAAACTGGTCAAGATCGACGTCGACAAGAACCCGGCCTATGCGGGCCAGCTGAGGGTCCAGTCGATTCCGACCGTCTACGCCTTCGTCAATGGTCAGCCTGTCGACGGATTCCAGGGCGCGGTGCCGGACAGCCAGCTCAAGGCCTTCATCGACAAGCTGACGGGCGGGACCAGCGCCAATTCCGATATCGAACAGCTGATGTCGCTGGGCGAGGAATCGCTCGCGCTCAACGATCTGGGCGGCGCGGCCCAGGCCTTCGCCCAGGTGCTGACGCTCGAGCCGGCCCACGAACGGGCCATCGCCGGCATGGCGCGGGTCTATCTGGCAGACGGCGATGTCGATCAGGCCCGCCAGACCATCGCCATGGCCCCGCAGGATTCGAGGGACGCCACGGTCCAGTCGGTCCGGGCCCAGCTGGCGCTGTTGTCGGCGGCCCCAACGGCCGCGGACGATGAGTTGAGAGCCCGTGTCGCCGCCAATCCGGCCGACCATCAGGCCCGCTTTGACCTGTCGCTGGCCCAGGCCGCGTCCGGCGACCTGAAAGGGGCGGTCGACAGTTTGCTGACGATCGTCGCCGCCGACCGCGAATGGAACGACCAGGCCGCGCGGAAACAGTTGCTGGTGGTGTTCGAAGCCGCCGGCGCCGGGTCGGATGTGGCGCGGGACGGGCGTCGCCGCCTGTCCTCCATCCTGTTCGCATAGGAGACGGGCGTGGCGCAGGGGTATGTGAAGGCCGCCGATCTGCCGCAGGTAATCCCGGTCTTTCCCCTGCCCGGCGCCATCCTGCTGCCGCGCGGCCAGCTGCCGCTCAATATCTTCGAGCCGCGCTATCTGAACATGATCGACGACGCCATGGCCGGGGACCGGATCATCGGCATGATCCAGCCGCAGGGCGGGCCACAGCGCCTTCCGGGCCTGTCGCCGGTCGGCTGTGCGGGGCGGATCACCAGTTTCGCCGAGACCTCGGACGGCCGCTATCTGATCACCCTGACCGGCTGCGCCCGGTTCCGGCTGGGCAATGAAATCCAGACCCAGACGCCCTATCGCCAGATCCGCGCCGATTTCGCGCCGTTCGAGGCTGATCTGAGCGCGCCCCCGGTCGACGATGTCGGCCTGGACCGCGACGGCCTGCTGGACGCCCTGCGCGCCTATCTGGAGACCCGCGGCCTCGATATCGACTGGGACACGGCCGAGACGGCGCCGCCGGAGGCCCTGATCAACAGCCTGTCCATGGCCCTGCCGTTCGATCCGCCCGAGAAACAGGCCCTGTTGGAAGCCGCCAGCCTGACCGACCGCTCAACGGTCCTGACCGCCTTGCTGACGATCGATGCGGCCGGCGACGGGGACGGCGAGACCCCCTCCATTCAATAGGTGCGACCATGAGCGACGCCTTCCACACCCCGCCGTCCGTTGATCCCCGCCTGCTTGAGGTGCTGGTGTGCCCCGTCACGCGCGGCAAGCTGACCTATGACCGCGAGCGGCAGGAGCTGGTGTCGAAGGGCGCCAAACTGGCCTTTCCGATCCGCGACGGCGTGCCGATCATGCTGCCCGAAGAGGCGCGGGCGCTGGACTAGACCGCTTCGCCTCTCAACAACCGCGGCAGATCCCCCGTTGCGCCGCCGGCCTCATGCATGAAGGCGCGGCGCAGGGGGGCGATGCGGTTGACGGCGGCGATACCGACGGTGCGGGCCAGCCGCACCGGCGCGATGTCGTTGGAGAACAGCCGCACGAAGCCGTCGAAGCCGGCGGCCAGGGCCGCATTGTCGAACCGGCGCCAGCGGGCGTAGCGGTCCAGCACCGTCTCCGAGCCGATGTCCTCGCCCAGGCGCAAGGCCTCGACCAGCACCTCGGCGAGGGCGGCGGCGTCCTTCAGCCCCATGTTGAGGCCCTGTCCCGCGACCGGGTGCACGGCATGGGCCGCGTCGCCGATCAGCGCCGTGCGCGGGGCAGTCAGTTGTTCGGCCAGCTGCAGGGACAGCGGATAGACAAAGCGTGGTCCCACCACCGTGACGTCCTCGAGGAAGTCGCCGAACCGCCGCATCAGATGGGACTGGAAGGCCTCGTCAGACGCCGCCCGCAGGGCATCGCCCCGCCGCGTCGATTCCGTCCAGACGAGACTGGCGCGGCGCTCGGTCAGCGGCAGGATGGCGAAGGGACCGGACGGCAGGAAATACTCGTGGGCGACATTGCCGTGGTCCCGGCCGAGGGACACGGTCGCCACCACCCCGCTCTGCTCATAGCCCCAGCCGACCGTTCCGATCCCGGCGGCCTTGCGGACAGGCGAGGTCCGGCCCTCGGCCCCGACGACCAGGGGCGCCTCAATCGCGGAACCATCAGCCAGGGTCACGCGTGACATCGCCGCCACGGCCTCGACCCCGACCACCGACGCCGGCGCCCGCACCTCGATGCCCGCCGTCGTCACCGCCTCCGAGAGCGCGACGCGGATACGCCGGTTCTCGACCATATAGCCAAGCGGCTCGCCGTCGGTGCGGTCGCCGATCTCCTCGGCGTCGAACCGCAGGAAGGCGGAGGACTGCGGCCGCGACGCCGCGCCGGGCCGGCGTCCGTCGGTGACCAGAATCCGGTCCATGCGGCAGGCGTGGGGCCGCAGGGCCGCGCCGACGCCCAAGGCGTCCAGCATGCGGAAGGTCGAGAAGGCGATGGCCGTCGACCGCCCGTCGAAGGTCGGCGCCAGCTGGGCGTCGAACGGCTGGGGATCGACCAGAACCACCTTCAGCCCGCCCTGCGCCGCCGCCAGCGCGAAGGTCGCCCCGGCCATGCCGGCGCCGGCGATGATGACGTCATAACGGGCGGTCTGGCTCATGGGGCGGTTGTCGCGCTTCGCCGCCCGCCCGTCCAGCGCCGGAAGGTCGCGGATCGGGCCGGCTGGTAAACAGCCCCTTAACCCTCCTCGCGCGACAACAGCGGACTGTCTCGCCCGTTCGGAGTTCGTCGCCGCATGTCCGCCGCCCTCGCCATCGGCCAGCGCGCCTGGGTCAGCGCCCGCATTCTGTGGGGCGCGCCGATCACGGTGAAATTCCGCGGCGTGCTTCAGGCCCTGCTCGCGGCCCTGCTGCTGGTAGCGCTGATCTCGTGGAATCCGGCCGATCCCAGCCTCAATGCCGCCTCCGGCGCTGCTCCGACGAACTGGCTGGGCCTGAACGGGGCCCTGTTCGCCGATCTGTTCATGCAGTCGCTGGGGCTGGGCGCCTGGCCCGCCGCCATCTTGCTGATCGCCTTCGGACTGGCGGCCGCCATCGGCGACGCGATCCAGCAGCGGCTGAAGCCCACGCCGATGAAGGCCTTGTCGGCCACGGGCGGCGTCCTGGCCCTGTCGGCGGCGCTGTCGGCCCTCGCCGCGCCGGCCGCCTGGCCGCTGGCCGCCGGACTCGGAGGCCTGTGGGGCGATGCCATTGTGGGTCTGATCCGCTGGATGTGCGACGGCCTGCGCCTGCCCGGCGCGCCCGTCATCGCCGGCCTGCTGTTCCTGCCGCTGGCCCTGTGGGGGATCGGCTATGCTGTCGGTCTGAGGTTCGCCGATATCGGAGACGGCCTCGCCTGGGCGCGCGGCATCCGCCATCCACAGCCACCGCAGGCCAAAACCCGCCGGGCCGCCGCCAAGGCCCCGCCCCGCGCGCGGCCAGTACTGGAGCTCGACGACGGCCCGGACGTGCTTGAGCCATCGCCGCCATGGGAGGCCCCTGCGCCCGTTCGGGGCGCGCCCGAGCCGAAGGTCGCCGCCGCCAAGGCGCCGAAGCCGCGCCGCGAGGCCGACGACAGCCAGGCCGCCTTCGACTTCGTCCGGCCCTCGACCGGATTCGACCTGCCCCCGCTGTCGATGTTGACCAAGCCCGCCAAGCGCGTCGCCTCGGTCGATGAGGACGCCCTGAAGCAGAACGCCAAGATGCTGGAAGGCGTGCTGCAGGAGTTCGGCGTGCGCGGCGTCATCGACCAGATCCGCCCCGGCCCGGTCGTCACCCTGTACGAACTGGTGCCCGCCCCCGGCGTGAAGCACGGCCGTGTCGTGGCCCTGTCAGACGATATCGCCCGCTCGATGTCCGCCCGCGCCTGCCGCATCTCGGTCGTGCCCGGCCGTAACGCCATCGGCATCGAACTGCCCAATGCGAAGCGCGAGACCGTCTATCTGCGCGACCTGCTGGCATCGACCGAATACGACAAGCCCGCCCACCTGCTGCCCCTCGCGCTCGGGGAAACCATCGGCGGCGAACCCTATGTCGCCGATCTGGCGCGCATGCCCCACCTGCTGATCGCCGGCACCACGGGCTCGGGCAAGTCGGTCGGCGTCAACGCCATGATCCTGTCGATCCTCTACCGGCACAGCCCGGCCGAGTGCCGCTTCATCATGATTGACCCCAAGATGCTGGAGCTGTCGGTCTATGACGGCATCCCGCACCTGCTGGCGCCCGTCGTCACCGATCCGAAGAAGGCCGTCGTCGCGCTGAAATGGACCGTGCGCGAGATGGAGGACCGCTATCGCCGCATGTCCAAGCTCGGCGTGCGCAACATCGCCTCCTACAACGAGCGCGCCCGCGAGGCCGTCGCCAAGGGCGAGCATTTCGAACGCACCGTCCAGACCGGCTTCGACGAACAGGGCCGTCCGGTCTACGAATCCGAGAAGATCCGCCCCGAGCCCCTGCCCTTCCTCGTCGTCGTCATGGACGAGATGGCCGACCTGATGCTGGTCGCAGGCAAGGATGTGGAGGGCGCGGTGCAGCGGCTGGCCCAGATGGCCCGCGCCGCCGGCATCCACCTGATCATGGCCACCCAGCGCCCGTCGGTCGATGTCATCACCGGCACCATCAAGGCGAATTTCCCGACCCGGATCAGCTTCCAGGTCACCTCCAAGATCGACAGCCGCACCATCCTCGGCGAACAGGGCGGCGAGCAGCTGCTGGGTCAGGGCGACATGCTCTACATGGCCGGCGGCGGGCGCATCACCCGCCTGCACGGCCCGTTCGTGACCGATCAGGAGGTCGACGAGGTCTGCAAACACCTGCGCAGCCAGGGCGAGCCCGACTATCTCGACCTGATTACCGACGATCCGGACGGCGACGGCGACGCGGCCGGGTTCGACGATGAGGGCGGCGGCTCGGGCGACGACCTCTATGACCGCGCCGTGGCCGTGGTCACCCGCGACCGGAAGGCCTCGACCAGCTACATCCAGCGCCGCCTGCAGATCGGCTACAACCGCGCCGCCTCCCTGATCGAGCGGATGGAGCAGGAGGGCGTTGTCAGTCCTGCCAATCATGCGGGCAAGCGCGATATTCTGGCGGGCCCGCCGCCATTGTAGGTGGCCGCGGTCACAAGGCTCCGCCTTGTCGACCCGACGCGACCTGGCGCTTCGCGCATGCCTCGCCCTCAAGCAGCGAGCCGCCGCGCGCCGAGCGACAGGGCAAAAACGTCGTCCGCAGGAACTGCGGACGATGAACGAGGCTTCATCGGACGGTCGGAATATGGTCAGGCTCGCGTCATGCCCGCGCCTTTCCCGACCGGTATGACGGCATGATCAACAACCATCCCGAACGGGAGAAGACCCTATGACTGTCTCACGCCGCGCCTTTGCACTCGGAACCGCCGCCATTGCGGCCGTCGCAGCCATGCCCGCCAGCGCCCAGAGCGCCCTGTCGGCCGAGGATCGCGCCGTCCTCGCCCAGGCCCAAGCCTATCTGCAGGGGCTGACCTCGGCCCAGGGCAATTTCGTCGAGACCACGGGCGCCCAGCGCCGGGAGGGCCGTTTCTGGCTGCAGCGCCCCGGCAAGATGCGGTTCGAATACACCAACCCGTCCGGTCTGCTGGTCGTGTCGGACGGCTCGAACGTCAAACGCTACGACCCGCGCCTGAACGTCTTCCGTCAGGTGCCCCTGGGGTCGACGCCGCTGTCGACCTTCCTGGCCCGCAACGTTCGCTTCGATCAAGGCGTCCGTATCGACCGCGTGACCCGGATGGCGTCCGGCGCCTTCGCCATCATCGCGCGCGATGCACGCCGCCCGGATGAGGGCTCGGTCATCCTGTCCTTCGCGGGCAACCCGATCCGGCTGCATGAATGGACCATCCGCGACGCCCAGGGCGGCAGCACCCGGACCCAGCTGACCTCGTTGACGCCGGCTTCCAACCTGGCCGCCAGCCTGTTCCAGCTGCGCGATCCGACCCGTCGTCCGGGCCGGAACTGATTTCGCCTGAGGGGCGAACCGTAGTTTGACATTTTTCGCCAACCGTGGCACTTTCATCACAGGTCGGCGGGAGCTGATCAGACCCGCTACGGATTTCATCCCCTTCCCGGCGGCGAGAGAGACGAACCTTCCAGCGCCCGGTCCCCCCGACCGGGCGCTTTTTTGTCGGGCAACGAAGTCGCCCCGCGGGCGCTAACGCTCGCCGCGCGGCGGCTCGCTGCTTGAGCGCAAACCCCGCGCTTGCGCCTGGAGCGCGTCGGGTCGAGAAGGCGGAGCCTTCTGACCGCGCCCCCGGAAAAAATGCTTCGTATCGCCACCTGGAACATCAACTCAGTCCGCCTGCGCATCGACCAGGTCGCGCGCTTCGTCGCCGAGAGCGGAACCGACGTACTGTGCCTGCAGGAGATCAAATGCCTGGAGGACCAGTTCCCCCGCGCCGCTTTTGAAGCCATGGGCATGCCGTATCTGAAAATCGGCGGTCAGAAGGGCTGGCACGGGGTGGCCATCGCCAGCCGCAAGCCGATCGCGGAAGCGCCGGTGCTTGATGTCTGTCGCGAACGCCACGCCCGCTGCGTCGGCGTGATGGTCGAGGGCGTCGAGGTGCAGAATTTCTACATTCCCGCAGGCGGCGACGTCGCCGACCGGGCCCTGAACCCGAAATTCGATCACAAGATGGATTTCTACGAGCGGATGACCGCCGAAATGGCCGGACGCGACAAACAGAGGCCGCTGGTGCTGGCCGGCGACTTCAACATCGCACCGGGCGAGAACGACGTCTGGAACCACCGCTATATGTCGAAGATCGTCAGCCACACCCCGCTGGAGGTCGAGACCCTGCGTCGGTTGCAGGCGGCGGGCGGGTTCGCGGACGTGGTCCGCGACCAGATCCCCGAGCCGCAGAAGCTGGCCAGCTGGTGGAGCTATCGCGCCGCCGACTTCCGCAAGTCGAACCGGGGCCTGCGCCTCGACCACCTGTGGACCTCGCCCGGCCTGACGCCGGCGGTGACGCCCGGCAGCGCCCGCATCCACGACACAGTCCGCGAATGGACCCAGCCCAGCGACCACGCGCCGGTGACGATGGATCTCGCCGTCTAGAAGGGGAAGAAGATCGGGATGGCGATCATCGCGGCCACCCAGGTCACGAGGTTCAGCGGCAGGCCGACGCGGACGAAGTCCATGTAGCTGTAGTTGCCCATCTGATAGACCAGCACATTGGTCTGATAGCCGAACGGCGTGGCGAAAGCGGCCGAAGCGGCCATCATCACCCCGACCAGGAACGGCCGCGGGTCGACCCCGAAACTCTCCGCAAGGGCCACGGCGATCGGCGTGATCAGCACCGCGACCGTGGCGTTGGACAACAGCTCGGTGGCGAACAGGGTCACCCCGTAGAGGATGATCAGGCCGCCCAGCGGACCGAACGGCCGCAAAACCTCGATCAGGACGCCGGCCCCGGCCGCGGCCAGGCCGGTGACCTCAATGGCGATCCCGACCACCACCATGCCGGCGATCAGCAACAGGATTTCCGGTCTCAGCCCCGCATAGGCCTCTTCGGGCGTGATCACCTTCAGCAGGATCAGGGCGACAGCTCCGGCGAAGGCCGAGGCGGCGATCGGGGCCCAACCGAGGCCCGCGGCCGCCACGACCATGACGAAGACGCCGAGCGCGATGAGCGAGCGCCTCATGTCGAACGGCCGGTCGGCCGCGCCGAACAGGGCCACGTCCCCGAGGTGGGCGTCGCCCGAGCCGTCCTCATGGGTGCGGGCCTCGCCCAGTTTCGGCAGGTTGAAGGGCAGGATCCGCCGCCGCCGCCCGGCGGCTTCGGCCGCAGCCTTGCGCCGTGACTCCTCCATCTCGGCGATCCGGGCCTGCTCGGCCTCATCGGCCTGCACGCTGCGCCCGAGCTGCCGGGCCCCCACGAAATACAGCCACAGCCCCCCGGCCAGGGCGATACACAGGCCGACGGGCGTGATCTCGAACAGGCTGAAGACCGGCTGTCCGCTGTTGCGGGCCATGTCGTTGACCAGAAGGTTGGTCGAGGTGCCGATCAGGGTCAGCAGGCCGCCGAGCACCGAAATATGGCTGAGCGGCATGAGGAAGCGTTTGGGCGACAACTTCAGCGACTGGGCCACGTCCCGGATAACCGGGGCAGCCAGAACCACGACCGGCGTATTGTTCAGAAAGCCTCCGAGAACCCCGCACATGCCGAGCACGGCCCAGATGCCGATTGCGCCCACTCGCGCCGCCAGCTGCGTCGCCTTGCGGATCATAAGGCCCAGCAGGCCCGACAGTTCGATGGCGTAGGCGATGACGAACAGCCCTGCGAGGGCGATGACGGCGGGACTCGCAAAGGCGCCCTGGACCTCGACCGGCCGTACCACGCCGAGGAGCAGCAGGGCCGCGGCGCCCGACAACGCCACAACGTCGGCGCGAACCCGTCCGTGGATCAGAACCCCGACCACAACGACGAGCACAAGCAGAGCGGCAATCTGATCGAAACTCATGGGCTCTGAAGACCCGCCGCCGTCCGCCGCGTCAATGGTGATGACGTGAACGCTACAGAGGCTGGTTGTATGCTAGGGTCCGCGCATGTCCGGACTTTTCCGCAACGTCCCCCGCCCTGTCGCCGTTCTGACAACCGTCGCCGCCGCCCTGCTCCTGGCCCAGTGCGATCGAAACAGGCCCGAACCGATAGACGCGGAACCCGTCACCGCTGATCCGGCGCCGGCGCCGACCGTCGCTGCACTGACAACCCTGAACCGCGCCGACCTGCTTGCCGCGACCTCGCGGGCCGCCTCCGCCTACGCCGCCGGCGAACAGATGGAGGGCGCCGACGCCCTCGTCGGACGCCAGTTTTCCATCCGGATTCCGTTCGGTTGCAACGGTCCCCAGCCCACACAGGCCGAGGCCGCGGGCGACGGTCTGGCGCGCTGGTCCTGGGGCCCGGAGAACCAGACCATCCAGCTGAGCCTGACCCCCGGCGACTGGCTGAACACCGCCCTGATCGCCGGCGCCAGCGAGTCGGACTGGGAAGCGGTCGAGGGCTTCTGGGTCCCGCGCCCTTGGTTGACCGCCGGCGACTGCTCCACCGTGCGCGCCGATCCACTGCAAAGCGGGGCCGGCGCGCCCTCCCCCCAGACCGTGGGCCTGGCCGCCGTATTCGGCGCGGACGACTCCCGCGTCGGCCGCCGCAACGGTCGCGCCTATGCCTTCACCATCCGTCCGACGGGGGATACGCCGCTGGCGGCGCCGACGAGAGGCTATCGCGTCGTGCTGGAGGGCCGGCTGGCCGGGTTCCCGGATGGGCGTGCGATCCGCTGCAGGGCGTCGAATCCGGACCAGCGCCCGGTCTGCATCGCCGCCATGCGACTGGACCGCGTCGGCTTCACCAATGCGGACGGCAGCGTACTGCTCAGCGAGTGGCGGCCGGGCTAGGCCGATCAGGATCTAGGGCTGGAGCCGGTAGCCGCCGGCGTCCGTCAGCAACAGCCGCGCCTGACCGGGCTCGGGCTCGATCTTCTGACGCAGGCGGTAGATGTGGGTTTCCAGCGTATGGGTGGTGACTCCGGCGTTGTAGCCCCAGACCTCGGTCAGCAACTCCTCGCGCGACACGGCCTTGGCCCCGGCGCGGTACAGGTATTTGAGGATGTTGGTTTCCTTCTCCGTCAACCGCACCTTCCGGGCCTTGTCGTCGATCAGGACCTTGGCGGCGGGACGGAACTCATAGGGGCCGATGCGGAAGACGGCGTCCTCGGACTGTTCGTGGCTGCGCAGATGGGCGCGGATGCGGGCCAGCAGGACGGCGAAGCGGAAGGGTTTGGTGACGTAGTCGTTCGCCCCCGACTCCAGCCCCAGCACAGTGTCGGAATCGGATGACTGGCCGGTCAGCATGATGATCGGGGTCGAGACCCCGTCCTTGCGCAGCAGGCGGCACGCCTCGCGGCCGTCCATGTCGGGCAGGTCGACATCCAGCAGGATCAGGTCGGCGCGAACCTCGCGGCCCATGCGCACGCCCTCGGCCGCCGTCGAGGCCTGGACCGGGCGGAAGGCCTCGTGCAACGCCAGCTGCTCGGCGAGGGCCTCGCGCAGGTCGTCGTCGTCGTCGATGATCAGTATGGTCTTGGGCGTGGGCATGGATACCAGAATGGCGAGCGTCGCCCGATCCGCCAAGGGTTGGACGGCAAGCGGAGCGGTTTTCAGTCCATAGAGGGCGTTTCGGGGCCTTTTCGTTCCCCGAACAGCGACGAACCGACGCGCACATGGGTCGCGCCGAAGCGGATCGCGGTCTCATAGTCGCCGCTCATCCCCATGGAGAGGGTCGCCAGCCCGTGCCGGCGCGCGATCTTTCGCAGCAGGGCAAAATGCGGTCCCGGCGCTTCGTCCGCGGGCGGAATGCACATCAGCCCCTCGACGATCAGACCCGCGGCGCGAGCGTAATCGATCAGTTCGCCGGTATCGCCGGGCAGGACGCCGGCCTTCTGGGGCTCGGCGCCGGTGTTGACCTGGATCAGGACGCGGACCGGCTTGCCGGCTCGAACGCCCGCCGCGGCAAGGGCATCCGCCAGTTTCGGCCGGTCCAGGGTCTCGATGACATCGAACAGGGCGACCGCGTCGGCGGCCTTGTTCGACTGCAACGGCCCGATGAGCCGGAGCTCGAGACCCGCGATCCCGTCGCGGCGGTCTTTCCAGCGCGCTTGCGCCTCCTGCACCCGGTTTTCGCCGAAGATGCGCTGGCCCGCCGCGAGCGCCGCCTCGATGGCCTCGTCGGGCTGGGTCTTGGATACGGCGGTCAGAGTCACCGCGCCGGCGGCACGGCCGGAGGCGCGGCTGGCGGCGGTGATGCGGCGCTGAAGGGATTCCAGCCGCGCGGCGACGGTGCTGGACGACGGAACGGGTTCGGGAGAAGAGGAGGTCATGAACCGGACGGACGCCGAAATCCTGTGGGAAGTCGCCAGCGTCCTCGCACGGGACGCCGCCGAAGTCAGCCGCTCACGTGATCGGGTGGGGCGACAGCTGCCGCCGCTGCTGTTTTTCACCGACCCCGACCGGACGCCCCGGCCCTGGGAGACAGCGGCGCGCCTGCCCACAGGCTCGGGCGTGGTGTACCGGCATTTCGGCAGGGCCGATGCGCGCGAGACGGCGCTGAGGCTGCGCGAGGCCACGCGGGCGCGGAACGGCCTGTTGTTGATCGGGATGGATGCGGAACTGGCGGAGGCGACAGAAGCCGACGGGGTCCACCTGCCGGAACGGGCGCGGGATCAGGCGGCGGGGCTGGCCGCTATCCGGCCGGACTGGCTTGTCACCGGCGCAGCCCATGCCCCGATCCCAGGAGCGATCCCGGGACTGGACGCCCTGATCGCGTCGCCGGTGTTTCCGGCAGGCGGCGCCTCCGCGGACCGACCGGCGCTGGGGCTGTCAGGCTTCACCGCATGGGTCGGGGCCGCGCCCTGCCCGGTATATGCCCTCGGGGGACTCCACAGCGGCAATGTGCAGAGCCTGATCGGCTCGGGCGCGTGCGGGATTGCAGGGGTTTCGGCGATCCGGTCGGCCTTTGGGCCGGACTAGAAGCGGAAGATCGATTCCAGACGGAAGCGCGGGGCGGCGCGACGGTCGGTCTGGGGTGCGCGCGCCGGATCGCTCTCAGGCTCGGCCAGGCCAGCGGCGGCGCCAACGCGCAGGCGCGGGTTGACGCGGTAGTAGGCGCCGGCCTCGACGTCGCCGAGGTTGCTCTCACGGCCGACAGGCTGGCTGAGGTTCAGATCGAGGCCCCAGCGGCCGCGCTCGGTGAAACGCAAACGGGACGATCCGGGCTGGGCAGCGGCCGCCCGGGCGGCCTGGGCTTCGTTCAGGGAGACGGCGGGAGCGCGCGTGCGAGCCTGGGCCGTCTGGGCCGAGGCGACGTCGGCCATCACCAGGAGCGTAACGCCCCCGGCCAGCCCGGCGATCAGAGCGCCCGTTTTGCGCTTCGTGCGGCGCATTTCCTGCCCTTCAACTCACGGCACCAGGCCGCGATATCCAACACTAAGACACCGCTGGCCAATGCGGTCAACGAAACGGAGCCGCTACAACCCGGTTCCCTGCGACTCTGGAAGACTCCTGTGGCGCGAGCGTCACGCGAATCCTTCGCCAGAGACCCGACATGGCCGCCCCGGGCTCGCCAGCGCGCGTTCGAATGCGTCTTCGCCTTGTCATGGCCCCTTTTCGCCGTGTTATAGAGTGACGCTTCGGTTCGGGCCGCGTTCGGTTAGAGCCAGCGCGTGCCTTGGAACCGTTCCGCTGCACGTCATGATCTTATGGAGAAGTCTCGATGGTGCTGGTTCGCGGCGCGACGGTCGCCCTGATCACCTCGTGCGTGCTGCTGGGCAGCTGTTCCGCCAACCGCCCGTTCGGTCCGACTGTGGGCGAAGTGTTCAGCGGCATGGGCAGCGCCCAGGCCGCGGCGAACGCCCAGACGGGCATCGGGGTCAACGCCTTCCTGTGGCGCGCCACCCTTGACACCTTGAGCTTCATGCCGCTGGCCAATGCCGACCCCTGGGGCGGCGTCATCAACTACGGCTGGTACATTGACCCGCAGACGCCGAACGAGCGCTTCAAGGCGACCGTGTTCATCCTTGACCGCCGCCTGCGTGCTGACGCCCTGAACGTCAGCATCACCAAACAGGTTCTGCGCCCCGGCTGCACGCCCAATCCCGCCGATGCCGACGCGGAAGTCGACACCGCCGGCTGCTGGACCGGCGCCCGGGTCGCGGCCCAGACCGAGACCGATCTGGAAAACGCCATCCTGACCAAGGCGCGCCAGCTCAACCTTTCCAACGCCGGCTGATCGCCCTCCCCACCGCCTAGCCTCCGTCGGGCCTGTTCCTGAAGGAGCAGCCTGAAAGACTCCTGTGGCCAAGACCCCGGTTCGCTACGAACCCAAGACCGCCGAACCCCGCCAGCAGGCCCGCTGGGCGGCCGCCGACGCCTTCCGCATGCCGACCGAGGGCACGGGCCGGCCGAAATACTATGTGCTGGAGATGTTCCCCTATCCGTCAGGGGCCATCCACATGGGCCATGCCCGCAACTACGTCATGGGCGACGTAGTGGCGCGGTCGAAGCGGGCGCAGGGTTTTGACGTCCTGCATCCCATGGGCTGGGACGCCTTCGGACTTCCGGCCGAGAACGCGGCGATCGAGCGCGGCATCCACCCCGGCGACTGGACCTGGTCCAACATCGCCGCCATGCGCGACCAGTTGAAGCTGCTGGGCCTGTCGCTGGACTGGTCGCGCGAATTCGCCACCTGCGACCCGGCCTACTACGGCAAGCAGCAGGCCTGGTTCCTGGAACTGCTCAAGCGCGGTCTGGTCTATCGCAAGGATTCGGTCGTCAACTGGGATCCGGTGGACAACACGGTTCTCGCCAATGAGCAGGTGGTCGACGGGCGCGGCTGGCGCTCCGGCGCCGTGGTCGAGAAGCGCAAGCTGAACCAGTGGTTCCTGCGTATCACCGACTATGCCGACGACCTGATCGAGGGGCTGAAGGAGCTGGAGGGCCGCTGGCCCGACAAGGTCCGGCTGATGCAGGAGAACTGGATCGGAAAGAGCCGCGGAGCGACCCTGTGGTGGGATATCACCGAAGCCCCGCCCTTCCTGCCGACATCAGCGCCGGGCGAGCCGAACCACGCCCGCGACCCCATTGAGATCTACACGACCCGACCCGACACCCTGTTCGGGGCCAGCTTCCTGGCGCTGGCGCCGGACCATCCACTGACGAAGGCGATCGCCGCCCATCGGCCCGACGTGGCGGCCTTCGTGGCGGCCTGCGCCCAGTCGGGAACCAGCGAAGCCGATATCGAAAAGGCGGAGAAACAGGGTGTCGATCTCGGCGTCCGCGTCCGCCACCCGTTCGATCCCGAGCGGACCGTACCGGTATGGGCGGCCAATTTCGTTCTTTCGACCTATGGGTCCGGAGCCATCTTCGGCTGCCCCGCCCACGATCAGCGCGACCTCGATTTCGCTCGCAAATACGACCTGCCTGTCGTCCCGGTCGTGAGACCGGATGATGCCGTTGCCGATTTCGGCGTTGAAACAGAAGCTTATGTCGGCCCCGGTCGGCTGTTCAACTCCGACTTCATGGACGGGATGGAGGTGGAGGCCGCCAAGGCCGCCGCCATCGCCAGGCTCGAGGCGGCTGGTCAGGGCGAAGGCGCGACCCTCTACCGCCTGCGCGACTGGGGCGTCAGCCGCCAGCGGTACTGGGGATGTCCCATCCCCGTGATCCACTGCGAAAAGTGTGGTCCCGTCGGCGTTCCGGCCGATCAGCTGCCGGTCGAGCTGCCGAAGGACGTGACCTTCGACACGCCGGGCAATCCGCTGGATCGCCATCCGACCTGGAAGCACGTGGCCTGCCCCTCGTGCGGCGGCGAGGCGGTGCGCGAGACGGACACCCTCGACACCTTCGTCGACTCCAGCTGGTATTTCGCCCGGTTCACCGATCCGACCGCGGCCGACCCGATCTCCCGCGCTGCCGCCGACAAATGGCTGCCGGTCGATCAGTATATCGGCGGGGTCGAGCATGCGGTCCTGCACCTGCTCTATGCCCGATTCATCAGCCGGGCCCTCTCGGATGCCGGCCTGATGTCGGTGAAGGAGCCGTTCGCCGGCCTGTTCACCCAGGGGATGGTGGTCCACGAGACCTACCGGCGCGCCGACGGCGGCTGGGTCGAGCCCACCGACGTTGACCTGACCAATGACGCCGGAAAACGCTCGGCCCGCCAACTCTCCACCGGCGAGGCCCTGGTCATCGGCGACATCGAGAAGATGTCCAAGTCGAAGAAGAACGTCGTCGCCCCGCAGGAAATCGTCGACACCTATGGTGTCGACGCCGGCCGGCTGTTCGTCCTCAGCGACAGTCCGCCCGAGCGCGACGTGCAATGGACGCCCGGCGGCGTCGAAGGCGCCGCCCGCTTCGTCCAGCGCGTCTGGACCGAGGTCGACGGCTTCGATCCCGACGCTCCCGCCCATGAGTCCGACGCCGCATTGATCCGCGAGACCCACAAGGCCATCAAGGCCGTCTCCGAAGGCGTCAGCGGCTTCCGCTTCAACTCGGCCATCGCCAAGCTCTACGCCTTCGTGGCCGTCGTGCGTGACCACGGAACGGCGGGCGGGGCGGCGCGGCGTCAGGCCTTGTCAGCCCTCGTGCGACTTGTCGCCCCCTTCACCCCCCACCTGGCCGAGGAATGCTGGACGCGGCTCGGTGAAGAGGGGATGGTGCTGGATGCGCCCTGGCCGGAATTCGACCCGGCCCTGGCGGCCGACGACGAGGTGACCCTGCCCATCCAGGTCAACGGCAAGCGCCGCGGCGAGATCCGCGTCGCCCGGGGTCTGGAGCCGGCCGAGGTCGAGGCCATCGTCATGGCCGACGCCGATGTCCAGGCGCGGCTGGAGGGTCAGACGGTGAGGAAGATCGTGGTGGTCAAGGATCGCATCGTCAATCTGGTGGTCGGCTGATGCGGGCGCTCGCCGCAGCCATTGTCGCGCTTGTGGGACTGGCAGGCTGCGGCTTCACGCCCCTGTACGGAGAGACCGCCGTCGGCTCGTCCCTGTCGCGCATCGCCGTGACCACCCAGGACGACCGCCTCGGCTACCGCGTGCGGGAGCAGCTCGAGGACGGGCTGGGCCGCGATGGCGCCCAGGCCCCGCTCTGGCGGCTGGAGACCGTGCTCGAACAGTCGCGGCGGCCTCTGGGCCGGCGCATCGACGACACCGCGACCCGCTATGAACTGACTGTCCGCGGGGCCTGGACCCTGACCCCGACGGGAGGCGGTCCGGCCGTCTCGGGCGTCGAGACCGTCACCACCACCTATGCCGCCGCCGACCAGCCCTTCGCCGCCATCGCCGCCCAGCAGGACGGCGAGGAACGCGCCGCGGCCGAACTGGCCCGCCTGATCCGTCTCGACCTGATGCGGGCCCTGTCGGCCCAGCCATGATTCACGCCTCATGATTTTGGCGAAACGCCCCGAAGTCGATCGCTTCCTCAAGTCGCCGGACCGGGGGGTCCGCGCCGCCGTCATCCACGGCAAGGACCGGTCAGGCGTCGGCGAGCGCGCCGAGATCCTGTGCCGGGCGATCACCCCCGATCTCAACGACCCCTTCAATGTCACCCTGCTGACCGACAGCGACATCGACGGCGACGAAGCCCGGCTGGAGGAGGCCCTGACGGCCCTGTCCATGATCGGCGGCCGGCGTCTGGTGCGGGTCCGGCTGGGGTCGGAGAAGGCCTCGATCGACAAGGCGCTCGCCGCCGCGCTCAAGGTCCATGCCGAGGGCGGCTACAATCCCGACGCCATGCTGGTCATCGAGGCCGGGGCGCTGGGCCGCGACTCCGCCCTTCGAAAGGCCGCCGAGGCCTCGCAGGGGGCCGTCGGTATCGCCTGTTATGAGGATGAAACCGGCGACGTGGCCCGGATGACCCGCGAGGCGCTCGCGGCCGACAAGGTCGGCCTGACCGGCGATGCGCTGGACCGGTTCGTGAGCCGGCTGCCGCGCGAGCGCGGCCTGATGCGGCAGGAGATCGAGCGTCTGGCCCTCTATATCGGCCCGGGCTCCGGCAAGACCATCGATGTCGAGGAGCTGGAGCGGCATCTGGGGGTCGAGGCCGACGCCTCCCTGCAGGATGCCGCGCTCCAGGCCTTCGGTGGCCGACCCGCCCCGGCCCAGTCAGGTCTGAGGCGCGCCCTGGCCGAGGGAGAGTCGCCTGTCATGGCGGTGAGACAGGCCTCCATCCACCTCGGCAAGCTGCGGCGCATCAATGTGCTCCAGGCCAATGGTGCCGGGGCCAAGGAGGCGGCCAAGGCGGCGGGCGTATTCTGGAAACAGGAGGCCGAGATGCTGCGGCAGGCCCGCAGCTGGCGTCTGGAAGATCTCGACCGCGTGCTCGACAGCGTCAACACAGCCGATGTGGCGACGAAGACGACCGGCTCGCCGGACCAGCTGATCGCCGAGCGGTTGCTGCTCGAGATATCGGCCCGCGCGCGGCGGCTCGGGCTCTAGCCCCGTTTCGACGCCTTGCGGAAGGCGGGCTTGGCGAGCGCGGTGCTGCGAGCCTGCTGCGCCTTCTCTTCGGCGCGGGCTGAGCCCTGAAGCCCCGTATATCCAGGCCCGCCCCCGGCCTTCTTGGCGGCGAGGGCGCGCTTCATGGCTTCGGCGGTCGGATTGGAAGGCTTGTCGGTCATGGGGTCAGCCTAGCACGGACCGGCGTCAGCCGCGCATCAATCGACGGCACAGGTCATCGAGCTGTTCCAGCGTGCCGTAGGTGATCGTCAGCTCTCCCTTGCCGCCCCGATCGGCCAGCTGGACCTTGAGGCCGAGCGCGTCGGCCAGATCCTGTTCCAGCGCGGCGACATCAGCCGAGCCTTCGCCGCTCGCGTTGGACGCGCCGGACTTGCGGCTCTTCGGTCCGTCGGCGGCGCGGCGGGCGAGCGCTTCGGCCTGACGGACGTTCAGTCCCTCGGCCACGATCTGATCGGCCAGGGCGACCGGATCGGGCGCCGTGATCAGGGCCCGGGCGTGGCCGGCGCTGAGCTTGCCGCTCCGGACGTGCTGCAGCACCTCTTCGGGGAGTTGCAGCAGGCGCAGGGTGTTGGCCACGTGGCTGCGGCTCTTGCCGACCACGCCGGCGACGGCGTCCTGGGTGCGGCCGAAGCGCTCCATCAGCATGCGATAGGCGTCGGCTTCCTCAAGCGGATTCAGGTCCGTCCGCTGGACGTTCTCGATAATGGCGACCTCGAACACCGCGACGTCGTCCATCTCCTTGATGATGATCGGGGCCTCGGTCAGCCGGGCCAGCTGGGCGGCCCGCCAGCGGCGTTCGCCGGCGATGATCTGCCAGACGCCGTCCTCCTTCGGATGAGAACGGACGAGAATGGGCTGCAGCACGCCCTTGTCGCGGATCGAGGCAGCCAGCTCTTCCAGATCGTCGCGGTCGAAGATCTTGCGCGGCTGGTCGGGATTGGGCTTGAGGCTTTCGATCGGGGCCATGCGCACGCCGACGGGCGCCGGGGCGCCGTCAACGGGCGCGCTCTCGGCCACCTGTTCACCGAGTAGGGCGGAGAGACCCCGACCGAGACCGCGCTGACGTTCGCTCAACTGACTGATTCCGTTCTTTTAATTATGGTCACGCGGCCTGAAGCCGACGGGATTTCTCGCGCGCCACCACTTCGCGGGCGAGACGCAGATAGGCCTGGCTGCCGGCGCATTTCAGATCGTAGATCAGGGCCGGCTTGCCGAACGATGGCGCCTCGGCGACCCGGACGTTCCGGGGAATCACCGCCTCATAGACCTTGTCGCCGAAATGGCTGCGCACATCGGCGGCGACCTGTCCGGACAGGGTGCTGCGCCGATCATACATGGTCAGGACCAGCCCCTGGATCTCCAGGGTCGGATTGAGGCTCTGCCGCACCATCTCGATGGTCTTCATCAGCTGGGTCAGGCCCTCCAGCGCAAAGAACTCGCACTGCAGCGGCACCAGAACGGCGTCGGCGGCGGCCATGGCGTTCAGCGTCAACAGGTTGAGCGAGGGTGGGCAGTCGATCAGGACATAGTCATACCGGGTCTGACCCTCGGCTCCCTGCGCCCGCAGAGCGTCCCGGAGACGGTAGGAGCGGCGGTCCGCCTGGCTGAGCTCTATCTCGACGCCGGACATGTCGGCGTCGGCGGGCACGATATCGAGCCCCGGCACCGTCGTCGGCACGGCGGACTCATCGACCGAACGGCCATCAACCATGACGTCATAGATGGTCACCCGGCGTGTTTCACGTGGAACACCGAGACCCGTGGAGGCATTGCCCTGGGGGTCCATGTCCACGATCAGGACCTTCTCGCCGATCGCGGCCAGGGCCGTGCCGAGATTGATCGCCGTGGTGGTCTTGCCCACCCCGCCCTTCTGGTTGGAGACGGCGAGGACGCGGGTCTTACCGGCTTTGAACACGTCGGAGGCTCCGGACGGAAACGATACGGCCGCGCGGATCGCTGCGCGAGACGGAGAGGTCGCTGTCGAACTGCCAGACCTTGCGGGCTTCGATCAACTCAGCCTCGGCCTTTTCCCCCTTGAGAAACAGCCCCTGTGCGCCGCGCTGTAGATAAGGCTGTGCATAGCCGAGCAGCCGGTCCATCGGGGCCAGGGCACGGGCGGTGACGATGTCGACCTTGATCCGCTGTTCTTCGGCCCGGCCGTTGATGACCGTCGCCCGCAGCGACAGGGCCTCGACCACCTCCTGCAGGAAGCGGCAGCGTTTGCCGAGACTGTCGATCAGCCAGACATGGCTGTCGGCGCGGTCCTTCAACAGGATGGCGAGCACCAGACCGGGGAAGCCGGCGCCGGCGCCGAGGTCGGCCCAGGTCGCGGCCTCGGGCGCCAGATCGAGCAGCTGGGCGGAATCGAAGATGTGGCGGTTCCATACGTCCGGGATGGTGTCCGGTCCGACGAGGTTCATCACCGCATTGGCCACGGTCAGTCGCTCGATCAGCGTCGCAAGATCAGCCATCTGCGCCGGGGTGGCGGCGCGCAGGGTTTGAAAGCCGGCGGCGTCGAGCGTGCTCACGCCGGGACCTTCGCCTTCTTCACATGGGACAGAAGCGCCGTCAGCGCGCCCGGAGTCATGCCTTCGATGCGGCCGGCCTGACCGAGGGTCCGCGGCTGGATCAGGGTCAGTTTCTCTCGCACCTCATTCGAGAGGCTGCCGATGGCGGCGTAGTCGAGATCGACCGGCAGGGCGAGCGCCTCCTCGTGCCGCAGGGCCGCGGCGTCTGAAGCCTGGCGGTCCAGATAACCGGCGTAGCCCGCATCGATCTCGACCTGTTCGCGCACCTGCGGCGGCCAGTCGGCGATGGCCGGAAAGGCCGCCGTGAACTGGCGCAGATCCACGCCGGGAAAGGCCAGCAGGTCGCGGATCGAGCGGCGCTGGCCGTCGGCGTTGACGGCGATTCCGAAGGCCGCAGCCTCCTTGGGCGTGAAGGTCTCGCACCGGACGAAGGCCGTGGCCCGCGCCAATTCCGCCGCCTTGGCCTCGAACGCAGACTGGCGAACCGAAGAGACGATTCCGGCCTCGACGGCCAATGGAGTCAATCGTTGATCGGCATTGTCGGCGCGGAGCGTCAACCTGTACTCAGCCCGGCTGGTGAACATCCGGTAGGGCTCGGTCACCCCACGTGTGACCAGGTCGTCGACCATGACGCCGATATAGGCCTGGTCGCGGCCGAGGATGACAGGGTCGGAGCCCGCGGCGGCGCGGGCGGCGTTCAGTCCGGCCAGCAGGCCTTGCGCCCCCGCCTCCTCATAGCCCGTGGTGCCGTTGATCTGCCCGGCCAGATACAGGCCGGGCCGCTTCTTGACCTCAAGCGCCGGGGTAAGCTCGCGCGGGTCCACATAGTCATACTCGATCGCGTAGCCGAAGCGGAACACCTCGACCGCCTCCAGCCCCGGGATGGTGCGCAGGAAGGCCGACTGGGTCGCGTCCGAGACGGAAGTCGAGATGCCGTTCGGATAGACCGTCGGATCGTCGAGCCCCTCGGGCTCGAGGAAGATCTGATGCGAGGTCTTGTCGGCGAACCGGACCACCTTGTCCTCGATCGAGGGGCAGTAGCGCGGGCCGCGGCCGGACAGGTGGCCGCCGTAGACGGCGCTGTCGCCGAGGTTGTCGGCGATGATCCGGTGGGTCTCTTCAGTCGTTTGGGTGACCCCGCAGGCGATCTGGGGCACGTCGATCCGGTCGGTCAGGAAGCTGAAGGGCACGGGCTCTTCGTCGGCCTGCTGCATCTCCAGCCGGTCCCAGGCGATGGTCCGGCCGTCGAGCCTCGCCGGGGTGCCGGTCTTCAGCCGGCCCATCTGCAGGCCGGCGCCATAGAGGTCGACGGCCAGGCCGGTCGAGGGCGCCTCCCCATGACGGCCGGCGGGAATGCGCTGGTCGCCCTTGTGAATGACGCCGTTGAGGAAGGTGCCGGTCGTCAGGACCACCGCCCCGGCGCGCAGTTCGACCCCCTCGCCCGTCACCACACCGCCGACGCGGCCGCCGTCGAGGATCAGGCTCTCGGCCGTGCCCGCCATGAGCGAGAGGTTGGGCGTCTCCGCCAGCTCGGCCTGCATGGCTTCGCGATAGAGGCGGCGGTCGATCTGGCTGCGCGGTCCGCGTACGGCCGCGCCCTTGGAGCGGTTGAGCAGCCGGAACTGGATACCGGCCTTGTCGCCGAGCCGGGCCATCAGCCCGTCCATGGCGTCGATCTCGCGGACCAGATGGCCCTTGCCCAGGCCGCCGATGGCCGGGTTACAGGACATTTCGCCGATGGTTTCGAGCTTCTGCGTCAGCAGCACGGTGCGGGCACCCGCGCGCGCGGACGCCGCAGCGGCCTCACAGCCGGCGTGTCCTCCCCCGATAACGATAACGTCGAAACCTTTCATGGGCGGGCACATAGGGCAAATCCGGCCCTTCCGCCACCTTGGCCGTGCGGATGTTTCACGTGAAACGGCTACTTGCCGATGCAGAAGGTCGAGAAGACTTCACCGAGAATGTCCTCCACCCCGATCGCCCCCGTCACCCGGGCCAGGGCATCTGCCGCCCGGCGGAGGTCGTCGCCGGCCATTTCGGGTGCGACCTCCAGCGCGGCACGCCCCGCTTCGGCCGCGCAGAGCGCTTCGGCCAGGCGACGGCGATGTCTCTCCCGCGTGACTGCCGGAAAATCGGCGCCGGAGAGGTCCTGCGCCAGTCGAGCGGCGATCCAGTCGTGGAGTTCGGACAACCCCTGCCCGGTCGCGGTGCTGACCGACAATGTCTCGAACCCCTCGACGGCTCGACCGGCTCCAAGATCGGCCTTGGTCAGAACCAGCAGGTCGCTTGGGCGGGCAAACCCGGCGGCGTCCCCTTCTGCGTCGCCTGGGCCACGGATCCACAGACGCAGGTCAGCCGCCTCCGCCCGGGCCCGAGCCCGCCGCACGCCCTCGGCCTCAACCGGATCGGCGCTGTCGCGCAGGCCGGCGGTGTCGGACAGGGTCACGGCGAAGCCGCCGATGATCAGGTCGGCGTCGAGCACGTCGCGGGTCGTGCCCGCAATCGGGGTGACGATGGCCGCCTCGCGCGCGACCAGGGCGTTGAACAGAGAGGATTTTCCGGCGTTGGTCTCACCGATCAGGACGATGCGATAACCCTCGCGCACCCGTTCCCCCCGGCGGGCGTCGGCGAGCGCCGCCTTCAGGTCGGCGATCAACCGGTCCAGCACCGGCCCGGCGGACCGGGCGAGGTTGTCGGGCACTTCCTCGTCGGGAAAGTCGATCTCGGCCTCGACCAGAGCGAGGGCGGTCAGCAGGTCGCGGCGGAAGCCGGCGTAGGTCTGGCTCAACGCCCCGTCGAGTTGGCCCAGCGCCTGGCCGGCCTGGGCCGCGGTCTCGGCGTCGATCAGATCGGCCACAGCCTCGGCCTGGGCCAGGTCCATTCGGCCATTCTCAAAGGCCCGGCGGGTAAACTCGCCCGGGTCTGCCGGGCGCAGGCCCAGAGCGACCAGAGCGCCCGCCGCCGCCTCGACCACCGCCCGCCCGCCGTGGAGGTGGAGTTCGGCGCAAGCCTCGCCGGTGTAGGAGTTTGGAGCCGGAAAGCGCAGGACCAGGGCCTGGTCTATGGGTCGGCCATCGTGGGAGAGGTCACGCAGAGAGGCGAGGCGCGGCTTCAGGCCGCCGGCGCCGAGCGCTGTCAGGGCGGCGTCCGTTCCCGGACCGGACAGGCGCAGGATGGCGATAGCGCCCCGACCGGGCGGGGTGGCGAGGGCGAAGATGGTGTCGGTCATGCTGTGTCTCCTCCCCTTTCATGGGGGAGGCGGCGCGCCGCGTCAGCGGCGTGACGGAGGGGGCCGAACGCATCCGCCGGTGTCGAGGCTGGCCCCCTCCACCATCCTTCGGATGGTCCCCCTCCCCCATGAAGGGGGAGGAGACGTCGGGTCACGGCTTGACCGCGGCTTCCATCAGTTTGCGGAACTGGTCCTGGGCCTGCATGCCGAAACTGGTCCAGGTCTTCATCAGTTCGTCGGGCTGCATGGCCGTTATGTTCTCGTCCATGCGGCGCTTCATCTCGGCGACGAGATGATCGTTCAGCGGTTCGACATTGGGCAGGCCGAGGAAGGCGCGCGCCTCCTCCGGTGTGCATTCGACCTCGACATTGACCTTCATGACGTCTCCTTGCCCTGTCGTCGGACGCGCGGCGCCCGACTACTTGAGGGCGTGTTTCACGTGAAACAGGCCGGCCCTCAAGCCGCGAGCGACCGCGTCGCGAGCATAGGGCCCAAAATCACGTGTTCATCGACTGGAAGAAGTCCGCATTGTTCTTCGACTGGCGCAGCTTGTCGATGAGGAACTCGATCGCGTCCTGCGGGCCCATCGGGTTGAGGATGCGGCGCAGGACATAGGTCTTGGCCAGCTGGTCCTTCGGCGTGGTGAGCTCTTCCTTGCGGGTGCCGGACTTGAGCACGTCGATGGCCGGGAAGATCCGCTTGTCGGCGACCTTGCGGTCCAGCACGATTTCCGAGTTACCCGTGCCCTTGAACTCTTCGAAGATCACCTCGTCCATCCGCGAGCCCGTATCGATCAGGGCGGTGGCGATGATGGTCAGGGAACCGCCCTGCTCCACATTCCGCGCGGCGCCGAAGAACCGCTTCGGCCGCTGCAGGGCGTTGGCGTCGACGCCGCCGGTCAGGACCTTGCCCGACGACGGCACGGTGGCGTTGTAGGCCCGGCCCAGGCGCGTGATGGAATCGAGCAGGATGACGACATCCTTCTTGTGCTCGACCAGACGCTTGGCCTTCTCGATCACCATTTCGGCGACGGCGACGTGGCGGGTCGCCGGCTCGTCGAAGGTCGAGGCGATGACCTCGCCCTTCACCGTCCGCTGCATGTCGGTCACCTCTTCCGGGCGCTCATCGATCAGCAGGACGATGAGGAAGACCTCGGGGTGATTCTTCTCGATCGACTTGGCGATGTTCTGCAGCATGACCGTCTTGCCGACGCGCGGCGGGGCGACGATCAGGCAGCGCTGGCCCTTGCCGAGCGGAGCGACGATGTCGATGACCCGGCCCGAGCGGTCTTTCAGCGTCGGGTCCTGGATTTCCATATGCAGCCGCTCTTCGGGATAGAGCGGGGTCAGGTTGTCGAACAGGACCTTGGTCTTGACCGTCTCGGGGTCCTCGAAATTGATCGTGTCGACCTTGAGCAGGGCGAAATAGCGCTCGCCCTCGCGCGGGCCACGGACGGCGCCGTGGATGGTGTCGCCCGAGCGCAGGCCGAAGCGGCGGATCTGCGACGGCGAGACGTAAACATCGTCCGGACCCGGAAGATAATTGACGTCCGGACTGCGCAGGAAGCCGAAGCCGTCCGGCAGGATTTCGAGCACGCCGTCGGCGATGATCTCGACTTCTTCATCGGCCAGGGTCTTGAGGATGGCGAACAGCAGGTCTTGTTTGCGTAGATTGCCGGCGTTCTCGATCTCGAGGCTTTCGGCGAAGGCGACCAGGTCTTCCGGCGTCTTCTCGTTCAGCTCCTGCAAGGTGATGCGGCCATTGGGGACGATCGGTTCGCCGTCGTCATCCTCGTCGCCGGACTCCTGGTCGACCATCGGCAGGTCGGCGGCGGCCATCTCATTGCCGACCTCAGGCGCTTCGGCCTCGGCGGTCAGTTCGGCTTCGGGGGCGTCGGTGGGATCGGTCATGGCGTGCAATCATAATCATCGCCGCGAGACAGGGCGTCGCGCGGGCGGGAAAATCTGGCGATGTCTGGCCTTGCGGCCGGATGGAAGGGCGACGGGTCGTCCCGGCGAAATCGGCGGGCGTCGCAAAGAAGGGGGCCGCCCCAGACTCCTGCAGGGCGATCGCATTGAGCGAAACCACGCGGGGCCGGCTACGTCAAGCTGAGCGGCCTACCCGAAGGTCCACTGGGTCGTGACGGACAGCACCATCACGATGGCGATAACGAAGGGCACTTCGTTGGTCATGCGCCAGAAGCGGCCCGTCCGGACCGAAGTCCCGGATTGAATGCGCTTCAGCTCGCCGGCCAGGAAGCCGTGCCAGGCCGAAAGGGCGACGACCCCGGCGAGTTTGGCGACCATCCAGGGCTGGGCGAGAAAGCCCCAGCCGGCGCCGTATTCGAATATGTGGATGCCGATCATCCAGACACCGAAAATCCAGGCGGCGATCATCGAAGGGTTGATGATGATCTTCAGCAGGCGATGCTGCCAGGTCCGCAGCAGGCCGCGCATCTCCGTCCGCAGCGGCTCGGCCTTGTCCGCCTGCTCGGCGTCATAGGCATAGAGGCGCGGCAGGAAGAGCATGCCGGCCATCCAGGCGATAACGGCCAGGATATGCAGACCGCGCACGATCTCGAATGTCATGCCGCCCTCCGCTCGCACGTCCGGGGACAGGCCTTCCAGTCAGCCCGGCAACCGGGACCCCAGGGCGCCGTTTCCGTCCGCGACAGGGCCCCAACCACGGCATCGGCGAGGGTCTGGATGAAGGGGGCGGCCACGCCGACCGCGGGGCTGCGCAGATAGGGCGTCACCCCCTGCTCGTGCGCCAGCTCGGCGTATTCGATATCCAGCTCGACCAGTGTCTCGATATGTTCGGAGACGAAGGCGACGGGGGCGACCACGACGCCGACACCGTCCCGACCGGCCTGGGCGATGGCGTCAGGCGTCGACGGCCCCAGCCATTTCATCGGCCCGACGCGGCTCTGGTAGCAGATCGCCCAGGCACCTTCCGTCAACCCGGCCCGGACCGCGATGGCGGCGCAGGTCGATTCGATCTGCTCCTGATAGGGATCCCCCTTCTTCGCGATCAGGCTTTCGGGGATGCCGTGGGCCGAGAACAGGACGCGGACAGGCCGGTCGCCGGCCTCGGCCAGTTTCGCCCTCACACCATCGGCCTGCGCCTCGATCCAGCCTGGCGCCTCGGGATAGCAGCACACCGTCCGGCTGACGCCCGGCCCCGCATAGACCTCGCGCCAGGCCTTGAGCGAGGACTGTGTCGTGGTGGTCGAGAACTGCGGATAGAGCGGCAGCAGGACGATCTCGTCGGGCGCGAAGGCCGCCACCTCGGCCGCCGTCTGTTCGGTCAGGGGCGACCAGTAGCGCATGGCGATGAAGGCGCGGACCTCGTCCCCCGGCAGCATTCCGGTCAGGACCTCAGCCATCGCGGCGCCCTGACGGCGGGTCTCGGGCAACAGGGGCGAGCCGCCGCCCATCAGGGCGTAGTTGGCCTGGGCGCTGGTCTCGCGGCGGCTGGAGATCAACCGGGCCAGAACGGCGCGGAACGGGTTGGGCAGGCCGATGATGGCCGGGTCGCTGAACAGGTTGAACAGAAAGGGTTTGACGGACGCCTGATCGTCGGGCCCGCCGAGATTGAACAGCACCACTGCGACGCGGCGGCCGCCCGGGCTCCCGGTCATTGCGCACCGATCCGTTTCAGCACCTGTTCGACATGGGCGACCGGCACGTCCGGCAGGATGCCGTGGCCGAGGTTGAAGATCCACGGCCCCTGCCCCCAGGCCTCCAGCAGCTGATCGACGCGGCGGTCCAGAATCGGCCCCCCGGCGCGCAACAGCAGGGGGTCGAGCGCCCCCTGGATCGGCTTGATCGCCTGGACGCGTCTGCCGACCTCGAGCGGACAGGCGGTGTCGAGCGCCACGGCCTGGACGTCCACCTCGGCAGCGTAGCGCTCCGCCAGAGCGGCTGAACCGCGCGGGAAGCCGATCAGGGGGGTGGTGACGCCCAGTTCGCGAACCCGGCGCACCAGTGTCTGGTGTGGACGCAGGACCAGACTTTCGAACAGATCGTCAGGCAGTCCCTCAGCCCAACTCTCAAAGATCTTCAGCACCTGCGCGCCGGCGTCGGCCTGCATCTTCAGATAATGCGCCGTGGCCTCAACCAGAACGTCGAGCAGGGCCGCGACCTTCTCAGGTTCCGCATAGGCGTAGGTCCGGGCCTGTGCCCGTTCGCCCTTGCCGATGGTCCGGGCCGCGCCGTCGAGCATATAGGTGGCCACGGTCCAGGGCGCGCCGGCGAACCCGATCAAGGCCCGCTCAGGCTCCAGTTGCGACCGCACCAGCGACAGTGTCTGGCCGACCTGTTTCAGGGCCTCGCCGGCCCCTGCGGTGAGGTCATGCATGCCCTCGACGGGCGGCAAGGCGCCGAGCCGCGGCCCTTCGCCGGCCTCGAACCAGACCTCCTGGCCCAGGGCCTGCGGGATCAGCAGGATGTCCGCGAAGACGATGGCGGCGTCGAAGCCGAACCGTCGCATCGGCTGCAGGGTCGCCTCGGCGGCCTTCTCGTGATCGAGGCAGAAGGAGATGAAGTCCGGCGTCGTCGCCCGCAGAGCCCGGTACTCCGGCAGGTAGCGCCCGGCCTGACGCATGAACCATACGGGCGGTCGGGGCGTCGCCTCGCCGGCGAGAACCTTGAGCAACAGGGGCGTATCGGGGGAGGAGGTCATCTGACCCCGGTCCTACCGGGGGGCCGGGTTCGGCTCAACCCCGTCCCGTGTCGCACCCTTCCAATCCTTCTCAAGAAAAGAGTCTTGAGGTTTGGAAGTAGAAGGCAGGACCGGGGAAGACGGGGACAAACGGAGGGTTTGGACCGGTTCCGGACCGGTTTTCCGCAAACAGTCACAGTCGCCGGGGTGGCCCTCAACCGGGCTGGTGAAAGCGGGGATAAATCCTAACGAGGCCTTAACAGCGGGGCGGGAAGGGCAAGGAAGGAAGGCTCCGGCTGGGCGCCGTTAACGTCTCGTTAAGGATCTCCACAGGCGGATCGGCGGCCGCTGCCAGCCTTGGGATGAAAGACGCCACCGCATGGCGCCCCGTCCACCTCTGTCCCCGCTCGCGGCCCGCCTTAGTCGCCGCTATAGGAAATGACGCACGCTTCGGCCCGTATCGCCCCCCACTGGCGCCCCGGGCCGTCCACAGGAGTCTCGCAATCATGGACAGCCGCCGATGACGTCCGGCCGCGCCTCTGGCCCCACAAGGCTGGCGACCTATTTCCACGTCCATCTGGTGTCCGATTCCACCGGCGAGACCCTGAACGCCATGGCCAAGGCGGTTGTCGCCCGGTTCGACGGCGTCATTCCGATCGAGCACATCTACGCCCTGGTCCGCTCCGGCAAACAGATGGAGCGGGTGCTGGAGGAGGTGGGGGCCTCGCCCGGGGTCGTGCTGCACACCCTGGTCGACCGGGAACTGCGCGAACAGCTGGAAGCGGGTTGCCTCAGGCTGGACATGCCCCAGATCGCGGCGCTGGATCCCCTGGTCGGCGCCCTGTCGCGCTATCTGGGCGCCGCGCTTTCGACCCGGGTCGGGGCCCAGCACGCGCTGGACACCGACTATTTCAACCGCATCGCCGCGCTCGACTACGCGATGGCCCATGACGATGGCCAGGGCACGGCGGTCCAGCTCGAGGGGGCCGACGTGGTCCTCTGCGGGGTCAGCCGGACGTCCAAGACCCCGACCTGCATCTATCTGGCCCACCGGGGCATCCGCGCCGCCAATGTGCCGCTGGTGCCGGGGCAGGAGGACGGAGAACGCCTCGTCGGGTTGAAGAACCCGCTGGTGGTGGGCCTGACCGTGTCGCCGGACAGGCTGGTGCAGATCCGCCGCAACCGGCTGGAGGGGCTCAATGCCGACCGGGCCAGTTCCTATGTCGACCACGAGGCGGTGCGCGAAGAGACGGTCAAGGCCCGGCGCGCGTTTGAACGCCGTGGCTGGCCGGTCATCGACGTCACCCGGCGCTCGGTCGAGGAAACGGCGGCGGCCATCATCAATCTGTTGAATGAACGCCGCACCCGGCGGTTGGGAGCGGCCTGGTGAGCGCGCCGACGGAACGGCTGGTGCTGGCGTCCAGGAGCGCGGCGCGGCGGGGAATGCTGACGGACGCCGGCGTTCCGTTCTCGGTTCAGGTCGCCGATGTGGACGAGGACGCGGTCAAGGCCACGCATGATCCGGCCGACGCCGCGGGCCTGGCGGCAGAGCTGGCAAGGGTCAAGGCGCTGGCGGTGTCGCGCCATGACGGTGACGCCTGGGTGCTCGGGGCGGATCAGACCCTGTCCTTTGACGGCGGTCTGGTGTCCAAGGCCGGCTCGCTCGAGGCGGCGCGGGCGCGGCTGATGGCCATGCGTGGCAAGGTCCATCATCTGCATTCGGGCGCGGCCCTCGCCCGCAACGGCCAGATCGTCTGGTCCGGGGTGGATACGGCGACCATGCGGGTGCGCGATTTCTCCGACGCCTTCCTCGACGCCTATCTCGCGGCCGAGGGCGAAGGGCTGCTGGCCTGCGTCGGCTCCTACCGGCTGGAGGGAATGGGGTCACAGCTGTTCGAGGCGGTGGAGGGCGACTATTTCAGCGTCCTGGGTCTCCCGCTGTGGCCGGTGCTGGCCGAGCTGCGCCGGGCCGGGGTGCTGAAGTCGTGACGATGCTGGCGGGCGTCGCGGGCCAGCCGATCGCCCATTCCCTGAGCCCGTTGATCCACACCGCCTGGATCACGGCGGCCGGGCTGGAAGCCGACTATCGCGCCTTCGCACCGGCGGATGCGGCGGATTTCGCCGCCCTGGTCGCCGACGGCCGGGCCGGGCGGCTGCGGGGGCTGAACGTCACCGCCCCGTTCAAGGAACAGGCGCTGGCGTTGGCGGACGAGGCGAGCGCGACGGCCATGACCTGCGGCTCGGCCAATCTGCTGCTGTTCGGAGACGGCCAGGTCCGGGCCGACAGCACCGACGGGGCGGGTCTGATGGCGGCGCTGGCCGAACAGGCGCCGCAGCTGGATGTGCGTGGCCAGAGCGTCGTCGTTCTGGGCGCGGGCGGCGCGGCGCGGGCGGCTGTCGCGGCGCTCAAAGCAGCCGGCGCGAACGTGGGGGTGCTCAACCGGACTCGTGCGCGGGCCGAGGCGCTGGCCGGGGAACTTGGCGCCGCTGTGGTTGAGGTGACGGCGCTGAGCGAGGCGGCGCTGGTGGTCAACGCCCTGAGCGTATCGCCCGGGATCGACGTGTCCCGGTTGCGGGATGACGCAGTTCTGATGGACATGACCTACCGGCCGCTGATCACGTCCTTCCTGATGCAGGGTCGAAGCCGGGGGCTGGCCACCGTAGATGGCCTGGCCATGCTGATCGGCCAGGCGCGACCGTCATTCCAGGCTATCTTCGGGATCGAACCGCCCGCGATCGACGTCCGGGCAGCGGCGCTGACAGCGCTGGGAGAGACGCCATGATCGTGCTCGGTCTGACCGGCTCCATCGGCATGGGCAAGTCGACGACGACGGCCATGTTCGCCGATGCCGGCGCCCTGGTCTGGAACGCCGACGACGCCGTGCACCGGCTATATGCCCGGGGCGGGGCGGCCGTCGGGCCGGTCGGCGAAGCGTTTCCGGGCGTGGTGGCGGACGGCGCGGTCGATCGGGCCCGGCTGGCGGAAGCGCTGGGACAGGATGGCGAGGCCTTCCGGCGGCTGGAGGCCATCGTCCATCCGCTGGTGCTGAAGGGACGGCTTGAGGATCTGGCGGCGGCAGAGGCGCGGGGCGTGAAGCTGGCGGTACTGGATATTCCGCTGCTGTTCGAGACGGGCGGCGATGCGGCCGTGGATGCGGTGGTGGTGGTGACCGCCCCGGCCGCGGTTCAGGCGGAGCGGGTTCTGGCCCGGCCCGGCATGACCCGCGAGCGGTTCGAGGCCATTCTGGCGCGTCAGCTGCCGGACGCGGAGAAGCGCCGCCGGGCCGATTTCGTCATCGACACCAGCGTCGGGCTGGAGGCGGCGCGGGCGCGGGTGGACGAAATCGTGGGGATGGTTCTGGCTGAAGGGTGGACGCCGCCCCGGCACGGCCTTCCGAAAGCCGGCGAACCATCGCAATAACCATCCATGTCCCGCGAAATCGTCCTTGATACCGAGACCACCGGCTTCGACCCGCGCACGGGCGACCGGATGATCGAGGTCGGCTGTATCGAGATCGAGGACCTGCTGCCGACGGGCCGCACCTTCCACCGGCTGATCAACCCCGAGCGGCTGATCCCCGCCGACGCCATCCGCGTTCACGGCATCACCGATGACAAGGTGAAGGACGCGCCGAAATTCGCCGAGATCGTCATCGACCTGTGCGACTTCATCGGTGACGCGCCGATCATCGCCCACAACGCCCAGTTTGACCGCAATTTCATCGACCACGAGTTCGGCCGCTGCGGCCGGGCCCTGTTCCCTGAAGACCGCTGGATCGACACGCTGAAACTGGCCCAGACCCGGTTTCCGGGCATGGCCAATTCGCTGGACGCCCTGTGCAAGCGGTTCAAGGTCTCCCTGGTCGAGCGGACCCTGCACGGCGCCCTGATCGACGCCCGCCTGCTGGCCGAGGTCTATCTGGAGCTCAAGGGCGGCAAGGAGCGCCGGCTTGATCTGTCGGCCTCGCGCGCGACGGTCGCCGCCGCGGCGGCCGTGGCCGCCCAGGGCTATGGACCGCGTCCCCGGCCGCTGCCTGCACGCACCAGCGAGGCGGAACAGGCCGCGCATCTGGCCTTCCTTCAGGCGAACCTGAAGGACCGGTCGCTGTGGGAAGCCTATGGGCTGGACATGGAAAAGGCGTCCGCCGCCTGACGGACGCCTTTTGTGGCTCTGTCGCCCGCCGCGCGGCGGCGGGCTGCTTGAGAGCGTTTAGGCCTGACCCGCGTCCGCCGGTCCGCGCGCAATCGACTGCTGGCGGGCGACATAGATGCCGGCGAAATCGATCGGGTCCAGCATGAAGGGCGGGTAGAAGCCGCCGTCCGAGGTGGCGCGGGCGATGATCTCGCGGGCGAACGGGAACAGATAGCGCGGGCATTCGATCAGCAGCAGCGGTTCGATGTCCTGCTCCGGCACGCCCTGCAGGGCGAAGAGGCCGCCGTACAGCAGCTCGACATTGAAGACCGTCATGGCATCGGTGGTGGCCTTGATGGTCAGGCGCAGATCAACCTCGAACAGGCCGTCGGGACGGCCCTGGGCGTTCATCTCGACGCCCATGTCGATGGCCGGCTTGCCGTCGACGCGCAGGCTGTCGGGCGCCTTGGGGTTCTCGAAGGACAGATCCTTGACGTATTGCGCGACGATGCGGAAGCCGGGGCCTTGCGGTCCTTGCGGCGCGGCGTCGGCGGGTTTGGCGTCAGAGGGAGGCGCGGCGTCGGTCATCGGTCGGGTCTGTCTGAAAGAGTGGTCGACGCCGGAATAAGGCGCCGGGAAGGCGCGGCGACTAGCACGAGGCGCCGGGTGCGGCAACGATGCTCACCCCCGCAATGAGGCGGTTGCGGTTGCGCGTGCCTATATCAGCCCCTAATCGTCTGTCGTTGCGCCCGGTCCCCCCGCCGGCCGCCCATCAAGGTTCGCCAGTGCCGCCGGTTCAAATCCAGATCGTCATCTTCGCCGTCATCGCGGCCGTGGTCCTGTTCCAGCTCTATAATGTGCTGGGCAAGAAGGTCGGCCGCCAGCCGGAAGAGGATGCCCGCGCGAAGCCCGCCCCGACTCCGGGCGCCGCGGCGGCGGACCAGTCTGCGGGACGGCCTCATGTGCTGGACGCCGTCACCCTGGCTTCGATCGCCGGTCTGAAGGCGCGCGATCCGGCCTTCGACCCGGTGCGCTTCCTCGAAGGCGCGCGCCAGGCGCATGAGACCATCGTCCGCGCCTATGCCGCCGGCGACCGCGAGACCCTGAAACCCCTGCTGACCCCCACTGTCATGGCCTCGTTCGAGGCCGGCATAGCCGCCCGCGAGACCCGGGGTGAGACCGAGGTCGCCGAATTCCTCCATCCGGCCCGCGCCGATCTGGAGCAGGCCTCGGCTGAAGAGAACCGCGCCATTGCCAAGGTCCGCTTCCTGGCCGAGCTGCGCAATACGGTGACCCCCTCCGACGCGGCCGCCGAGCCGCAGGTCGAGGAACGCCGCGTGGCCGAGCTGTGGACCTTTGAACGCACCCTCGGCGCCAGCGATCCGAACTGGGTCCTGGCCCGCACCGAGCCCGCCACGGCATGATCTGCGGCGGCGCGCGCCGTCGGGGACTCTTCGGGACGGCCGTCCTTGTCGGCCTCGTACTGACGCTCGCAGCCTGCGCCACGACGCCGGCCGTTCCGCCGCCGCCGCCGGCGCTGCCGGAAACCCCTCCTCCTGCCCCCTCGCCGTCACCCGGCCCTCCCCCCGCGCGTGAGGGGCCGAGCCCTGCGACCCTGCCCGGCTGGAACGACGAGGACCATCTGGCCGCCTTCGAGGCCTGGGCCGACGGCTGCCGGGTCGCGCGCGACGCCGCCTCGCGGATCCAGTGCGACCGGGCCATGCACATCAAACAGACCTCGAAGCCGGTGACGCCCTCGGCGGCGCGCGCCTTTCTCGAAAGCGGCTTCACCGTCGTGGCGGCGCGGACGGCGGATGGCGGGCCGGGGCTGCTGACCTCCTATTTCGCGCCGGAATACGCCGCCCGCCGCGCTCCCGACGCCGAGTTCGACGTGCCGATCCTGCCCCGCCCTTCAGGCTGGGCCCGCGGCGACGTCATGGCCGTGCGCGCCGATATCGAGGCGGCGCCGCGTGAGGCGCTGGAGGCCGAGGCTCTCGCCTGGATGCGGGCCGAGGACCTTTTCTTCATGCAGATCCAGGGCTCGGGCTATCTGACCTTCGAGGACGGCTCGCGGGCCCGCGCCGCCTACGCCGGCGACAACGGCCGGCCCTTCGTCGGCATCGCCCGGCCGATGACGGAACAGGGCCTGCTGCCGGCCAACGGCACCTCCGGCGAGGCCATCCGCGCCTGGCTGGCGGCGCATCGCGGGCCGGAGGCGCGGGCGGTGATGGCGCTGAACCCGCGCTACATCTTCTTCGCCATGGACCCCGATGACGGCGGCCATCCGAACGGCGCGGCGGGCATTCCCCTGACCGCCCGCCGCTCGATCGCCGTCGATCCGGCGCACTGGCGCTATGGCGATCTGGTGTGGATTTCAGCCGACGGCGGCAATCTGCGCGGCGCCCGGGCCAGCTATCAAGGGCTGGTCGTGGCGCTCGACACCGGCTCCGCCATCCGCGGCCCGGTGAGAGCCGACTTCTACATGGGTCGCGGCGCTGAGGCGGGCGAGGAGGCGGGCGCGGTGCGTCACCCCCTCAGGATGTGGCGGCTGGTTCCGCGGCCCTGAAACCAGTCAAGGCCGGCGGATATTCGATCAGCTCGTCGATCCGGCCGACGATGTCTGAGATCTGCGGACGGGTGTTGCCTTCAACCGGGTCGAATTCGGGGTCGAAAGTGAACTCGCCCGCGTCGAAGGCCAGATAGACCGCCCAAGACAGCTGCGTGTGGAAGTCCGTCAGGTTTGATGTTCCGCCGGACGCTTCGGCCTGCGCTACCCAGTGGAGATTGTTGGCGATCATGTCGGCGAAACCGAAAGTCAGGCGTCCGGAATCGAAACCGAACGCCAACCACGCCGCCACGACGTCACAGATCTGGCGCCGGGACAGGCCGGTTGCCTGCATCCATTCCTCGGCGACATGAAGCTGAAGGCTATAGCTGTGCTCGGGATCGCTCGCGTCACCGGACCGCAGCCATTCAAGGTGGGTGTGGATGATCCCGAGGGCGCTCACCGCCGTCTCAAACCGCCCAGCACGCCGCGCAGGATTTCCCGGGTCAGGGTCGAGCCCGCCGTGCGCAGAACGGATTTGGTCATGGCCTCCACCGGCGTCTCGCGCGTCGATCGGCGGGCCGGGGCCCGGGGGCGGGCGGCTTCGCGGTCGTAGCGGGCCTGTTCGCGCGCTTCGATCTTCTCGCGGGCAGCGGCGGCTTTTTCGGCCTCCTTCGCGGCTGCGGCGTCGGCCTTGGCCCGGGCCTCGGCCAGTTTGGCGTCGGCCGTGGCCTGATCGGCCTCGCCACGGCGGGCGGCGAGGACTTCCTCGGCGGATTCGCGGTCGATGACGGCCTCATAGAGGCCGCGCACGGGGCTGGCGGCCATGACGGCGGCGCGTTCGGCGTCGGTGGCGGGGCCGAGGCGGCTGTCCGGCGGGCGGATCAGGGTGCGGGCCACGACATGGGGCGCGCCCTTCTCGTCGAGGGTCGAGACCAGGGCCTCGCCGACGCCCAGACCCTGGATGGCCTCGGCGGTGTCGAAGGCGGGATTGACGCGGAAACTGTCGGACGCCGCCTTCAGTCCGCGCTGTTCTGCCGGGGTGTAGGCGCGCAGGGCATGCTGGATGCGGTTGCCCAGCTGGGCCAGGACGCTGTCGGGGATGTCGGCCGGGTTCTGGGTGACGAAATAGACCCCGACGCCCTTGGAGCGGATCAGGCGCACGACCTGTTCGACCTTCTCCCTCAGCGCATCCGGCGTGTCATTGAACAGCAGATGGGCCTCATCAAAGAAGAAGACGAGGCGCGGCTTTTCCGGGTCGCCGACCTCGGGCAGCTGTTCGAACAGTTCCGACAGCAGCCACAGCAGGAAGGCGGCGTAGAGGCGCGGACTGGCCATCAGCTTCGTGGCGTCCAGCACATTGACCTGCCCCCGGCCGTCCAGACCGGTGCGCATCATGTCCTCCAGTCGCAGGGCCGGTTCGCCGAAGAAGGCCTTGCCGCCCTGTTGCTCGAGCTGGAGGATCGAGCGCTGGATGGCGGCGATGGAGGCGGGCGCGACATTGCCGACCTCGCGGCCGATGCGCTCGGCGTTCTCGCCGACATGGACCAGCATGGCGCGCAGGTCGTCGAGGTCGAGCAGCAGCAGGCCTTCCTTGTCGGCGACGTGGAAGACGACCGAGAGCACACCCTCCTGCACATCGTTGAGGTTCAGCATCCGGGCCAGAAGCAGGGGGCCGATCTCGCTGACCGTTGTGCGGATCGGGTGGCCCTTGAGGCCGTAAAGGTCCCAGAACACCGTCGGGGCGGCGCGCGGCGTCAGGGTCAGGCCCATGCCGGCGGCGCGGGCCAGCAGCTTCTCATTGGGCGAACCCGGCACGCAGATGCCTGACAGATCGCCCTTCACATCGGCGCAAAAGACCGGAACGCCTGCGTCGGAAAAGCCCTGGGCCATGATCTGCAGCGTGACCGTCTTGCCGGTGCCGGTCGCGCCGGCGACGACGCCGTGGCGGTTGGCGCGATGAAACAGCAGTTGTTCCGGCTTTTCGGATTGGCCGAGGAACAGGCCGGGGGCGGCGTCAGTCATGGGAACTCCGTGCGGGGGGCGGCGCTCATGCTCTACCGGCGGCGTGAATGGTTCAAGGCTGGATTGACGCCGACCGTACGGACCTTGACCATATGCCGATGAAACCGCCCCTGATCGTCCCGACGTCCACCGTCTCGCGCAATGCCGTGGTGCTGATCGCGACCATAGCCGCGGGGGCGGCCGTTTACTGGCTGCGTGACATCCTGACGCCGTTGGCCATGGCGATCTTCCTGCTGATCATGATCGACGGGCTTAAGCGCTGGATCGAGCACCGGACGCCCGTCCCGGAGCGCTGGGCCGGACTGTCCGCCCTCATCGTGGTGATCCTCGGCTTCCTCGCCTCGATCGCCATCATCGTCCAGGGCGCGCGCGGATTCTTCACCCAGGCCTCGGAAGATACGGTGCTGCTGGGGCCGCGGCTCGACCAGATTCTCGCCGACACCTACCGGTTGTTCGACATGCCCGGGGCCCCGACCGCCAGCGAGCTCATCGGCCGGATCGATGTGTCCACCTATTTCGCCACCGTCGCGATGCAGGCGCAGGGCGCGGTCACAGGCGCCATTTTTGTCATGATCTATCTCGGCTTCCTGATGGCCTCGCAGAGCGGCTTCCGTCGCAAGCTGGTCGGCATGTTCCCGGACCGGGGGTCGCGCTCCGAGGCCATGGGGGTTTTCCAGAGGGTGCGCGGCGGCGTCGAGGGCTATCTCTGGGTCCAGGCCGTGACCGGCGTGCTGATCTGCGCCGTCGCCTGGGTGCTGATGCGGGCCGTCGGTCTTCAGAACGCCGAGTTCTGGACCTTCGTCATCTTCGTGGTCGGCTTCATCCCGGTCCTGGGCGGGGCGGTCGCCGGTCTGGCCCCGCCGTTGGCGGCCCTGGTGCAGTTCGAAAGCTACTGGCCGGCCCTGATCCTTCTGATCGGGCTCCAGGCCATCCTCTTCATCAGCGGCAATTTCCTCCAGCCGCGCATGCAGGGCGACAATCAGAATATTGATCCGGTGGTGGTGCTTCTGTCGCTGGCGCTCTGGGGCCACCTGTGGGGCGTCGTCGGCATGTTCCTGTCGACGCCGCTGGCGGTCATGGCCATGGCGGTGCTGGCCGAGTTCAAGGGCTCGCGCTGGATGGCGATCCTCCTGTCCGGGGACGGCGAACCCTATGCCGACGAGGACGACAGCCCGCCGCCGAAGGCGAGGCGGGGCCGCGTCAACCCGCCGCAGTCCACGGGCGGCTGAGCCGCATTCCCTGCCCTTGATTGGCCACAACCGGCGCCTATTTCACACCTGTCGCCGCGGCCCCTCCCCTCCCCCCAGGCTGCGGCAGACAGATCGGCGCCAACCCTCCCCCTCCTGGGCGCCGGTCCCAAGCAGGCCGCCGAACGCAAGTTCGGCGGCCTTGTCTTTTCCGGAACAGAGGTCGCGGTTTCGGCGCCACAGGCCGGGTTCAAGGCCGCTGCCGACGGTTCCGGCGGGAACAGGCGACGCATCGCCTGCGTTAGCGGCGGTGGAAGGGCGAACCGCGGGTGTTCCGCGCCAGCTCGAAGGATACCTCCCTGATGATGAAGACTATTTCCGCCGCGTCCCTGACGCTGCTCCTGGCCGGCGTGGCCTCCCCCGCCCTGGCCCAGTCTGCTCCCGACTGGAGCGGACCCTATATCGGCGTCTACGGCGGCGTGACGGAGAACAATGAGGTCGCCGGCGAAGACCTGATCTTCGACCGCGATTTCGACGGCGACTTCGACGACACGGTGGTTTTGAACGGCACCACCAACGACGCTTTCAGCCCCGGCTCCTGCTCGGGCAGCGCCCTGGGCCAGGCCTTCGCCAATGGCTGCGATATCGACCCGACCGGCGTCGAGGCCTCTGTGCGTCTCGGCTACGATATGCAGTTCGGCTCTTTCGTGGTCGGCGTCGTCGGTGAGCTGAGCGCCGCCGATCTCGAGGATTCCGTCACCGGATTCAGCACGACCCCGGCAGCCTATGTCTTCACCCGCGAGCTGGAAACGATGGCCGCCCTGCGCCTGCGCGCCGGCTTCGCCACCGGTCCGGCCCTGATCTACGTCACCGGCGGCGGCGCCATGGCCAAGCTCGAGAACAGTTTCCGTACCACCAACGGCGCCAACAGCTTCACCGAAATCGTCAACGAGGATGAGGCCGACGGCTACCAGCTCGGCGCCGGCGTCGAATGGCGTCTGGCCCCCAACCTGTCGCTGACCGGCGAGTATCTGTTCACCAACCTGCAGCCGGACGACCATGTCATCCGCGTCGGACAGGGAACCGCGCCCGCGACCAACCCCTTCATCCTGCCGCCCAACACGGTCGGCACGGACATGATGCGCGCCAATGACCGCATGGAGCTCCATGCGTTCAAGATCGGCATGAACGTCCGCTTCTGACCCGGCGATCCGGTTGATTGAAGACCGGCGCGACGCCGGCCCCGGAAACGGGGCCGGCGTTGTCGTTTGGGGGTTCCCGTCGCACGCGGGACGGCCTAGTCAGCGCCCGTCGGACGGACCCCTTGCCGAAGTGGCGAAGCGGCCTAGTCTGACTCCCATCTCCGGCGACCCGTTTGAGAGGTCGCGTCCACAAGAGACCTGCCCATGTCCGGCGAAACGGCCCCCGCCCACCCTCAGGCAATCACCCTGGAGGCGTTGGAGGCCCACTTCGACCAGCTGTCGCCCGGCGCGCCGGGCGGCCCTGCCCGGGATTTCCTGCGCCAGGCCTGGGAAGACTATGCGGCCGACGAGACGCCCGAGCTGGGCGGGCACGACATGGCCAACCTTCTCGCCCTCGCGTGGCGGGCGGCCGAGGGCCGTGCGCATGGCGAACCGGCGCGGATCACCCTGTCGCCGCTGCATGGCGCGGACGGGTCGCCGCTGGGTTACGACGTGCTCTTCGTCATCCAGGACGACCGGCCGTTCCTCGTCGACAGCGTGATGGGCGAACTGGCGGACGCCGGCGTGACCGTCCGGTCGATGTACCACCCGGTCACGGACGAGGAGGGCGGGCGCGAGTCCATCATCATCGTGGTTATGGACCCCCTGCCGCAGGAGCGACGCGACGCCCTGGGCGAAGGTCTGGTCCAGACGCTCAACGACGTGGCCAGCGCGGTCAACGGCCACGCCGGCATGGCGGCCCTGATGCATCGCTCGATCACCCATCTGGAGGCGCACCCGCACGGCGTCGCTCCCGATGTGCTGGCCGAGAACCTGGCCTTCCTGCAATGGCTCCAGGCGGATCATTTCGTCTTCCTCGGCGCGCGAGACTACGATTATCCGCGCAGCAAGGACGGCGGCTACGAGGCCGAGGCGCCCCTGTCCCAGTCGGGCGTCGGTCTGGGCGTGCTGGCCGATCCGGAACGCACCGTCCTGCGCCGCGCCAACGAACCGGCGGTGCTGACGAAGTCGATGAAGCGACAGCTGGACCTGTCCGAGCCGGTGACCGTGGCCAAGGCCAACGTCCGGTCCCGCGTCCATCGCCGGGCCTACATGGACTATATCGGGGTCAAGCGGTTCGGAACCGATGGGCGTCCCTCAGGCGAGACCCGGTTCGTCGGCCTGTTCACGGCGGAGGCCTATGACAAGACCGCGACCCAGGTGCCTCTGGTCCGCCGCAAGGTCGCCAATGCCCTGACCCGCGCGGGCAAGGTGGCCGGCAGCCACAGCGAAAAGCGGCTCAGGAACATTCTTGAGAACTATCCCCGCGACGAACTCTTTCAGATCGACGAGAACGAGCTGCTTGGGATCGCGCTCGGCATTCTGCATCTGCATGACCGTCCGCGGATAAAGACCTTTACCCGTCAGGACCCGTTCGACCGTTTCGTCTCGGTGCTGGCCTTCATCCCGCGCGAGCGGTTCGACGCCTCTGTTCGGGAGCGGATCGGCAATATCCTTGCCAAGGCCTGGGGGGGACGTCTTTCGGCCTGGTACCCGCAGCTGTCGGACCAGCCGCTGGTCCGCATCCACTACATCATCGGCGTGACCCCGGGTGATCATCCGTGCCCGGATCAGGCCGCGCTCGACGCCGAGATCACCGAGGCCGGGCGCAGCTGGGTCGACCGCTTCGAGAGCGCCCTGCGCCGGGCCGATGTCGATGATGTCGCCGTCGGGCCACTGAGCGCCAAATGGGCCGAAGCCTTCGGCGCCGGCTATCGCGACCGCTATGACGCCACCGAAGCGGTGCTCGATTTGCAGGCCGTCGACGCGCTGAACGACAGCGGGCTGAACGACGGCGGCGAGCCGGTTGCGGTGCGGGCCTTCCGTGTCGAGGGCGAGGGGTCGCTCAATTTCCGCTTCAAACTCTATCGCCGCGGCGCGGCGGTGCCGCTGTCCGACGTGCTGCCGATCCTCGCCGACATGGGTCTGAAGACGCTTGAGGAATGGGGCCATGCCCTGCGCCCGACCGGCGAGCCCGAAATCCATGTCCATGAGTTCCTCATGGAGGATCCGCGTGGGGGCGATATTCAGTTCGCCGATGTGAAGGGCCCGTTCGAAGCGGCCTTCTCGGCGGTATGGACCGGTCGGACCGAAAGCGACGGCTTCAACCGGCTGGTGCTGGAGCTGGGCGTCCACTGGCGCGAGGCGGCGCTGGTGCGGACCCTCGCCCGCTATCGCCAGCAGACCGGCCTCGACCCCAGCCAGGCGGTGCAGGAAGAGGCACTGCGGGATTATCCGGCGGTCGCGCGCGGGCTCCTGGCCCTGTTCGCCGCGAAATTCGACCCGGCTGCGGGCGGCGACGCGGCCAGCCGCGAGGCGGCGGTTGGCAAGCTGGTCGCGAAGATCAATGACCTGCTGCAGGAGGTGAAGAGCCTCGACCACGATCGCGCGCTGCGACGGATGGTCCTGCTGGTGCAGGCGATCAAACGCACCAACTACTATCAGACCACCGCCGACGGGGCGCACAAGGCGCACATCTCGATCAAGATCGCCTCGCGAGAACTGGCCGACCTGCCCCTGCCCAAGCCGTTCCGCGAGATTTTCGTCTGGGCTCCGCATATCGAAGGCGTCCACCTGCGCTTCGGCCCGGTTGCGCGGGGCGGCCTGCGCTGGTCCGACCGCCGCGACGACTTCCGCACCGAGGTTCTGGGGCTGGTGAAGGCCCAGCAGGTCAAGAACGCCGTCATCGTGCCCGTCGGCTCCAAGGGCGGCTTCTTCCCCAAACATCTGGCGGCCATCGTCCGCGCCGGGGGCGACCGCGACGCCCAGCAGGCCGAGGCCATCCGCGCCTACAGGACCTTCCTGTCGGGCCTGCTCGACATCACCGACAACATCGACAAGTCCGGCGCCGTCACCCATCCGCAGAACGTGGTCCGGTTCGAGGGCGACGACCCCTATCTGGTCGTGGCCGCCGACAAGGGCACGGCGACCTTCTCGGACATCGCCAACGGCATTTCGGCCGACTACGGCTTCTGGCTGGACGACGCCTTCGCCAGTGGCGGATCGGTCGGCTACGACCACAAGGTCATGGGCATCACCGCCCGCGGCGCCTGGGAGGCGGTCAAGCGCCACTTCCGCGAGATGGGCAAGGACATCCAGTCCGAGCCCTTCACCGTGGTCGGCGTCGGCGATATGTCGGGCGATGTGTTCGGCAACGGCATGCTGCTGTCGAAGGCGATCAAACTGGTCGCCGCCTTCGACCACCGCGACATCTTCATCGACCCCAACCCCGACCCGGCCTCCAGCTGGGTCGAGCGCGACCGGATGTTCAAACTGCCGCGCTCGTCCTGGCAGGACTACGACAAGTCGAAGATTTCAAAGGGCGGCGGCGTCTTCCCGCGCTCGGCCAAGTCGATCGAGCTGAGTCCTGAAATCAAGGCCGTGCTCGACATCCAGGAAGACGTCGTCGATCCGGCGACCCTGATGAAGGCCATTCTGCTGGCCCCGGCCGAGCTGCTCTATTTCGGCGGCATCGGCACCTATGTGAAGGCGCCGCACGAGACCGACGCCCAGGTCGGTGACAAGGCCAATGACGCCATCCGGGTCGACGGCGGCGAGCTGCGCGCCAAGGTGATCGGCGAAGGCGCCAACCTGGGCCTGACCCAGGCCGGACGCATCGCCTTTGCGATGAGCGGCGGCCGGATCAATACCGACGCCATCGACAATTCGGCCGGAGTCGACAGCTCCGACCATGAGGTCAACATCAAGATCTTGATCGGAGCCGCCATCGCCTCGGGCGCCCTGAAGACCGGCGATCGCAACGCCCTTCTGGCGTCCATGACCGACGAGGTCGGCCTGAAGGTCCTGGCCCACAACTACGATCAGACCCTGGCGGTGTCGCTGCAGGAGGACGACGGCGCCGGCGCCCTCGATTCCCAGCAACAATTCATGCTGTGGCTGGGCGCCAAGGGCAAGCTGGACCGCAAGGTCGAGGGCCTGCCCGACGATGTGAAGCTGGCCGAGCGCAAGCTGGCCGGTCAGGCCCTGACCCGGCCCGAGCTGGCCGTGCTGACGGCCTATTCCAAGCTGGAACTGTTCGACGACATTGTCAGCTCGACGGCGCCGGACGATCCATTTTTCAAACAGACGCTCGTCCGCTACTTCCCGGCCCCGCTGGCGAAGTTCGAGGCCGACATGCAGCGCCACCGCCTGCGCCGCGAGATCGTTTCGACAATCCTGTCGAACGAGATCGTCAACATGTGCGGCCCGACCTTCCCGGAGCGCCTGCGCCAGTCGGCCCGCTGCGATACGGCCGCCATGGTTCTCGCCTTCGAGGCGGCGCGCCAGATCTTTCGGCTCGACCAGGCATGGGACGAAGTCTCCGCCCTCGACCTGAAGATTCCTGCCGAGGCCCAGACCGCCCTGTATCAGGAGATATCGATGGTCCTGCGTCGCCAGACCTTCTGGCTGGCGCGCCGCGCGGTTCGACCCGGTTCCACCGTTGAGGCCCTCATCGCCGCCTATCAGCCGGCGGCGGACGCCCTGCGCGCGGTCGGCGGCTCTGTCCTGTCCCGGTTCGAACAGGGCCGTCTCGAGGGGCGCGTCCAGACCTTCGTCGGCCTTGGCGCCCCCGAGGCCATGGCCCGCAATGTCGCCCTTCTGCGGCCTCTGGTGGCGACGGCCGACATCGGCGACCTGGCGCGTCAGGCGGGCTGGCCGGAGCCGGTCATGGCCACCCTGTATCACCAGGTCGGCGCCGCCTTCGATTTTGATCGGCTGCGGGCCGGCGCCGGGGCCGTGCCCTCCGTCGATCATTTCGACCGGCTGGCCGTGCGTCGCCTGATCGAGGACCTGATGGTCGAGCAGATGACCCTGACCCGGGCCGTGGCCGCGGAATCGACGGTCTCCGCCGGTTCAGACGAGGCCGCCGCCGAAGCGGCCGTCGATGCCTGGATTGGGCCGCGCCAGAGCATTGTGGAGGGTCTGCGCGCCTCGATCGATGAGATCGTGGCCTCAGGTTCCGGCTGGACCTTCGCCAAGCTGACCATCGCCAACAGCGTCATCCGTGAGATCGCTTCGTCAGCGGGCTGAGTGGTCCTGCAGGGCCGCCGCTTCGCGCTTGCGACCGGGTTCTGCTAGCGTACCCGGCTGAGGGAGAGGCTGATGCCGCGCAAGTTTCTGGTGGTCGTCGACGACAGTCCGGAGTTTGAGACGGCGCTGCGGTATGCCGCGCGGCGGGCCCGGTCGACCGGCGGCCGCGTGGCTCTTTTGCGCGTCATCCCCGCTGCGGCGTCTGACGCCCACTGGGCCGGGGTGCGTGAGGAGATCGAGCGCCAGACGCGGGTCGAGGCCGAAACGTCGCTGAACAAATGGGCGGGAGAGGCGGCGGAGCGGTCCGGCGCGACGCCGGTGTTGCTGATCGAACGCGGCGAGCCCCAGGACGCCATCCGCAAGGTCGTCGGCGAGGATGCCGAGATCAAGATCCTCGTGCTCGCGGCGAGCAGCGGCGGGCGCGGGCCGGGACCGCTGGTCTCTGCCGTGGTCAAACAGGGCGCGTCCTTCACCGGGCGCAAACTGCCGGTGACCATCGTGCCGGGCGAGTTGACTGAGATGGACATCGAGGATCTGGCGTGAAGAAAGCGGCTCGTGACCAGCGACTAGTGGTTGGCCGGTCGGGCCGGGTGACCTGCTTTCGAGCCCTGACGCTGCTGTCGCCAGCCACTAGCCACTAGCCACTCCTCAGGTCTTGAACCCACCGCTCTGCGAGCGCACTTACCCGCCATGTTCATCCAGACCGAACCGACCCCGAATCCCAACGCGCTGAAATTCCTGCCCGGGCGGGATGTGTCATCCGATCCGCGTGACTTCGTGAACCGGGATGAGGCCGCGGCATCCCCGCTCGCCGAGGCTCTGTTCGAGCTCGAGGGCGTGACCGGAATCTTCTTCGGCTACGACTATATTTCGGTCACGCGTCGCCCCGACGGTCCCGACTGGCCGCAGATGAAGGCGCCCATCCTCGCGGTGATCATGGATCACTTCGTTTCGGGCGCGCCGCTGATGCGCGACGGGACGACGTCCGACAATGCCGCTACCGGCGAGGACTCCGAGATCGTGATCGAGATCAAACAGCTGCTGGACAGCCGTGTGCGCCCCGCCGTGGCCCAGGACGGCGGCGACATCCTGTTCGACGCCTTCAACGAGGAGACGGGCGTCCTGACCCTGCGGATGCGCGGCGCCTGCGCCGGCTGCCCCTCGTCCTCCGCCACCTTGAAGGCGGGGGTCGAGCAGATGATGAAACACTACATCCCCGAAGTGACCTCGGTTGAGCAGGTGATCTGAAGCGCCAGCCCGACGCCGTTCTGCACAAGGCGTTGTGATGCACCAGTATGCCTCGGCGCGTGACGAGCGTTGACACCCCAACACCCTGAAACGAATCCGTCCTCGCTTCCGGACGGCGACTGCGCCATCATCACTCCATGCCCCGGTTCCAGAGCGACAACGACGCGCGGCGTCTCGGCGAAGCCCTCGCGGCCCTGCGCCGCGACCGCGCCCTTTCCCAGGCAGAGGCCGGTCGTCGTGCGGGCATGACCAGCCAGGGGTGGGGCCTGTATGAGACCGGCAAGCGCTCCGGCCTGTATCGTCCGGATGTCCAGCGCCGCCTGACCGCCGCCCTCGACGCCACGCCGGAGGATCTGCTGTTCCATCAGGGACCGGCGGCCCCCGGCATGGCCAGCGAGGGGCGCGCCTTTGTCCATGCGCCCAAAATCCCCACGAGGGCCGCCCCGCGTCGGCTGCAGTTGTCCAATGACGATCTCGCGCCCTGGGCCGCCTCGGGTGTGGTTGTGGAGTACGAACCCGGCCGCTGGCCCCGGCGCGATCAGGGCTGTGTGATCGAGATGGCGGACGGCGAGGTCCGGGTCCGGATTTATGAGGGCGCCGACGCCGGGGCGCTGACCGTGCGGGGGGGTTCCGGGGGCCTGACAGCGCATGAGCGGATCGCCCGGTCAGACACCCGGGTCGTCTCCGCCGTCACAGCCCGGCTGGAACTCTGATGAAACGAATTGATTGCAACGTTTTCGTTTCCATGAAACAGTCTTCTCCTGAGAGGGAGGCGGCGGACGACCATGGCGAGGATCGGCGGACGGGACGAGATCGACGCCTATGTGGGGGCGCGGATCGGGCTGCGGCGCTCGGCGCTCGGCCTGTCCCAGAGCGCCCTCGCCCAGCAGCTGGGGATCAGTTTCCAGCAGGTGCAGAAATACGAGACCGGCCAGAACCGTATCTCCGCCTCGCGCCTGCACCGGGCGGCGACGGTTCTGGGGACCTCGGTGGAGACCTTCTTCCCGCCGGTCGAGACGGCCCGCGGCGCGGCGGACGAGGGGTGGGAGACGCTGCGCTTTCTCACGGCCACCGTCGACGGTCGGTCGGTGGCCTCTGGTTTTCCGTTGATCGAGGATCGCGACGTCCGGCGGGCGGTGGCGCGCATCGTGCGGGCGCTGGCGCGAGGCGACTGACCGCGCCGGGTACGGGGGCCGCGGCATGAAATTGATGGTCGTCGATACGGCCCTGGGCCTGTGCACCGCCGGCGTGTTCGAGGTGGATGGCGCGGGCGTGCGCCGGCTCGGCCTGCGGTCCGAGCCGATGGTGAAGGGCCACTCCGAACGCATCGCCGGATACGCCCGCGAGGCGGCGGCGCAGGCGGGCCTGGCGTTCGCCGACCTCGATCGCATCGGCGTGACGGTCGGCCCGGGCTCGTTCACGGGCCTGCGTGTCGGTCTGGCCTTCGCCCAGGGGCTGGCCGCGGCGCTGGACCGGCCGGTGGTCGGCGTCTCGGCCCTGGACGCCCTTGCGGCTTCGGCGGGCGAGGGGGCGACGGTCGCAGCCCTGATCGATGCCCGGCGCGGCCAGGTCTATGCCCGGTTCTGGCGCGGCGCTGCGCCGGACGGGCCGGCGGAAGCCCTCTCGATCGACGCGGCGGCGGCCCGAATCCCGAGCCTGGGGAGAGACGCCGTGCTGGTCGGCTCCGGCGCGGCCCTGTTCACCGATGTCGCAGCGGGAAGGACCGTCCTGACCCTGGAGGGCCCGGCGCCCGAAGCCCTCGCGCGGCTGGCGGCGCTGGCCGATCCGGCTTCCGCCCTGGCCCGTCCGCTGTATCTGCGCGCCCCCGATGCGACGCCGCCCACCCGCCTGCCGGGCCAGGCCCGCGGCCCGGTCCGGGCCCCGTGACCGCCGCCGCCGCGGCTGTGCGTCTGGCCGAACGCCACGCGGCCGCCTTCGCCGCGCCCTGGGACGCCGCGGCGTTTGAGGCCCTGCTGGGTCAGGCAGGGGTCTTCGTCATCGAGGAACCCGACGGCTTCATTCTACTGCGCGCGGTCGCTGATGAGGCGGAAATCCTGACGCTTGCGGTTTGTCCGTCGGCGCGACGTCAGGGCCTCGGCGCCCGGCTGGTCAGCGAAGGCGCGAGAGCGGCGGCGGCGCGTGGCGCTGTACGACTGTTTCTCGAGGTGGCCGATGACAACGCCGCCGCCCTGGCCCTCTACGCTCGCGCGGGCTTCGCAGAGGCGGGGCGGCGGCCCGGCTACTACGCCCGGCCCGGCGGCGACCGGCAGGACGCGCTGATACTGGCTCTCAACTTGCCGGCGGCGCTTCCCTAGCGCGGACGGCCCGCCTATCCTGTCGGCCATGGACCGGATCGAGAGACTCTGCGCCGACCGCGGCATGCGCATGACCGAGCAGCGGCGGGTGATCGCCCGCGTGCTTTCCAGCGCCGACGACCACCCGGACGTCGAGGAACTGTACCGACGCGCCTCGGCCATCGATCCGCACATTTCGATCGCCACCGTCTATCGCACCGTCCGCCTGTTCGAGGAGGCCGGCGTGGTCGAGAAGCACGATTTCGGCGACGGCCGCAGCCGGTATGAAGAGGCTGGCGATGACCACCACGACCACCTGATCGACACCCGCACCGGCGAAGTCATCGAATTCTTCGACGCCGAGATCGAACGTCTGAAGACCGAAATCGCCGAACGGCTGGGCTTCGAACTGATCGGTCACAAGCTGGAGCTCTACGGCAAGGCCATCGCCGGCGCGGAGCCATCCAAGCGCGAGGGCCTGATCTTCACCCGCCACGCCCACCGCGTCGATCCGGACAAGCTGGATATCTGATCCGGCAGCCGCGCCCCGGGTTCCGGTAGCCTGTCCGACCCCGGCGCGCTAAACACGCCGTCCATGACAGAAACCCTCGTCCCGCCGCAGGACGGACCGGCCGCGCCCAAGCGGCTGTTCATCAAGACCTACGGCTGCCAGATGAACGTCTATGACAGCGAGCGCATGGCCGATGTGCTGCGCCCGCTCGGCTATGCCACGACCGATACGGCCGAGGGCGCCGACTTCGTCATCCTCAACACCTGCCATATCCGCGAGAAGGCGGCCGAGAAGGTCTATTCCGAACTGGGCAAGCTGCGGGAGATGAAGGACGCGCGGTCGGCGGCGGGGCAGGGGGGCATGACCATCGCCGTGGCCGGCTGCGTCGCCCAGGCCGAGGGCGAGGAGATCATGCGACGGCAGCCTGCGGTCGATCTGGTGGTCGGACCGCAGGCCTATCATCAGCTGCCCGAGCTGCTGACCCGCACGGCGCGGGCGCGGGGCGAGCGGATCGGAGCCGACTTCGCCCCGGTCGACAAATTCGACGCCCTGCCCGGAACGCGCGGGGTCGACGGCCCGACCGCCTTCCTGACGGTGCAGGAGGGTTGCGACAAATTCTGCACCTTCTGCGTCGTGCCCTACACCCGGGGGGCCGAATGGTCGCGACCGGTCGCGGCGGTGCTGGCCGAGGCCCGGGAGCTGGCTGAGAAGGGCGTGCGCGAGGTCACCTTGCTGGGCCAGAACGTCAACGCCTATGACGGGGAGGGGTCGGACGGCGCGCCCTCGACCCTGGCCCGGCTGGCCTGGGCGCTGGCCGACATCCCCGGCATCGACCGGATCCGCTACACGACCAGCCACCCCAACGACATGAGCGACGACCTGATCGCAGCCCATGGCGAGCTTGAGGCCCTGATGCCCTGGCTGCACCTGCCCGTGCAGTCCGGTTCGGACCGCATACTGCGGGCGATGAACCGCAAGCACGGGCGGCAGAAATATCTCGACCTGATCGACCGCGTCCGGTCGGCGCGTCCTGACATCGCCCTGTCCGGGGATTTCATCGTCGGCTTCCCCGGCGAGACGGAAACCGATTTCGAGCAGACCATGGATCTGGTGCGCCGCGTTCAATACGCCTCGGCCTTCTCCTTCATGTATTCGCCGCGTCCCGGTACGCCGGCGGCCGGCATGGCGGGTCAGGTTCCGGCCGCTGTCGCGCGCGACCGTCTGCACGCGCTCCAGACCCTGTTGTGGGAGCAGCAGACGGCCTTCAACGCCGCCATGGCCGGGCGGACCATGGATGTGCTGTTCGAAAAGAAGGGCCGTCACGGCGCCCAGGCCATCGGCCGCTCGCCCTGGCTGCAATCGGTCCATGTCGACGACGCGGATCATCTGATCGGCCGGATCGTTCCGGTGGAGATCGTACACGGCCAGCAGAATTCCCTGAAGGGTCGGCTGGTGAAGCAGAAGGCCGTTCATGGCGCGTGAGAGTGAGTTCCTGGCCCTGGGCGATACCGCCCTTCGCGCCGTCATCGGGCCCAACAGCCGGCACCTGGCCCTGATCGAGGACCGGTTCAAGGTTCTGGTCGAGACGCCCGGCGGCGGTGTGTCGATCAATGGCTCGGCGCGCGACCGCGCCCAGGCCAAACGGGTCATCGAGACCCTGGCGGACCGCGCCGACGCCGGCGCCGAGATCACCGAGGCCGATGTGCGCACAGCCCTGGGCGCCGCTGTGGCCCAGCCGCGGGCAGGGCAGGGGAGTGTGGCCCCTGACGCCATCGCCCTGCCGGTCGGACGGCGCGGCGCCATCGCCCCCAAGACGGCGGCCCAGGCCAACTATCTGTCGCTGCTCAGCCAGTGTGAATTGACCTTCGGCGTCGGCCCGGCGGGCACCGGCAAGACGTTTCTTGCGGCAGCCTACGGCGCCTCATTGTTGCGGCGGGGGCAGGTGGACCGGCTGGTCATCACTCGTCCCGCTGTCGAGGCGGGTGAGAAGCTGGGCTTCCTGCCGGGCGACCTGAACGAAAAGGTCGATCCCTACCTCGCCCCCATCTGGGAGGCCTTGAACGACATCCTCGGTCCCGACGATGTCCGCCGCCGGCGCGACAAGGGCGAGATCGAGGCCGCGCCGATCGCCTTCATGCGCGGCCGGACCCTGGCCCACGCCTTCATCATCGTCGACGAGGCGCAGAACACCTCGCGGCTGCAGATGAAGATGGTTCTGACGCGGCTGGGCGAGGGCGCGCGGATGGTGGTGACCGGCGACCCGTCGCAGGTCGATCTGCTGAACCCGCGTGACTCGGGCCTGAAACACGCCCTGCGCATTCTCGAGGATGTGAAGGGGGTCGGGGTGCAGCGGTTCGAGGCCCAGGACGTGGTCCGCCATGCCATGGTCGAGCGGATCGTGCGCGCCTATGACGCCGACGCGGCCAGCCGCCGGCCCGCCGCCGACCTTGAGGATCCCGACTCGTGATCGAGGTCGAGGTCGAGGATGAAGCCTGGACCGCCGCCCTGCCGGACGCCGTCGCCCTGGTCGAACGGGCGGCGACGGCGGCGCTGGCCGGAGTTGAAGGCGATGTTGTCGTCCTGCTGACCGACGACGCGGCGGTGCGGGACATCAACGCCCGTTTCCGCGACCGCGACCAGCCGACCAATGTCCTGTCCTTCCCGGCCGCCGAAAGCGCCGCGCCGCATCTCGGCGACTTGATGCTGGCCTTCGGCGTGTGCGCGCGCGAGGCGGCGGCGCAGGGCAAGACCCTGGCCGACCATCTGACGCATCTGACGGTCCACGGCGTGCTCCACCTTCTGGGTCGGGACCATGTCGATGAGGCCGAGGCCGAGGCGATGGAGGGCGAGGAACGAACCCTGCTTGCCAGCCTTGGCGTCGCGGACCCATACAGGCCCCATGAACCTCCTCACGGCGACGCTTGACGACGACGGCCCGCGCGCGCGGCTGATCCTGCGTTTCGGCCGCATCGGTCTGGCGCTGGCGGCCGGGGCTGCGGCGGCGCTGGCGCATCCGCCGTTCGGCGTCCTGCCGGGCCTGCTGGGCTATGCGCTGCTGATGTTCCTCGCCGAGCGGGCGACCTCGGTGCGCGGCGGCTTCTGGATGGGCTGGCTGGCGGGCTTCGCCTATTTCTTCATCAGCTGCTGGTGGGTGGCCGAGGCCTTTCTGGTCAATCCGGCCCAGGCCTGGATGGCGCCCTTCGCAGCTTCGCTCCTGCCCATCGGTCTGGGCCTGTTCTGGGGGACGGCCACGGCCCTGTACCGCCGCTTCCTGCCCGGCGGGGTCAAGCGGGCGCTGTTCTTCGCCGCCCTGTTCTGCCTGCTGGAATGGCTGCGCGGCCATGTCCTGACCGGTTTCCCCTGGAATCCCGCCGGGGCCAGCTGGAGGGCCGGGTCGGCGGCGTCCCAGTTCGCGGCGGTGGCGGGCGTCTACGGGCTCAGCTTCGTCACCGTGGCGGCGGCGGCTGCGTTCGGGCCTCTGTTGGGCGCCGGTCCGCGCAAGGCCCGCATCGGCGCGGCCGTGCTCGGAGGATTGGTCCTTGCGGGGCTGCTGATCGGTGGCGCGGTGCGGCTGTCGCGGGCGGAGCTGGCCCTGACCGACACCGTGGTGCGCATCGTCCAGGCCGACGTCGACCAGGAGTCCAAATGGACCCCCGAGGCCTATCGCGGCATCGTCGATCGCTATGTCAATCTGACGGCCCGACCCGGGGCCTTGGTCCCCGACCTGATCATCTGGCCCGAGGGAGCGCTGCCGGCCTCGGCCAATCAGGTGTTCGCGCCCGGCTCGCCCGAGGCTGTCGCCATCGCCCGTGCGGTACAGCCGGGGCAGAGCCTGATCGTCGGTCTGGGCCGTGGTCTTCCCGACCCCTCGGCGCCGGAAGGCGCGCGCTATTTCAACAGCCTCTTTGTCCTGACGGACCAGGGCGGCGACGGGCTGAACATCAGCGCGGTCTATGACAAGTACCGGCTGGTGCCGTTCGGCGAATACCTGCCGGCAGGCGGCCTGCTGGGGGCCCTCGGGGTGCGCAGCCTGACGCACATGCCCACCGATTTCAGTCCCGGCCCCCGCCCCGCGCCCATCGACATTCCCGGCGCGCCGCGGGCCCAGCCCCTGATCTGCTACGAGAGCCTCTATCCGGGTTTCACGCCCGGCGGGGCCGGCCGCCCGGAGTGGATCGTCAACATCTCCAACGACGCCTGGTTCGGCCGCAGCTCCGGTCCGCTCCAGCATCTGAATCTGGCCAGCTATCGCGCCATCGAGACCGGGTTGCCGGTGGTGCGATCCACGCCGACCGGTGTCTCGGCCATGATCGATCCCTGGGGTCGGGTGATCGGCGACCAGCGACTGGAGCCGGGCGAGAGCGGCGTCATCGACGCCCGCCTGCCCCGGCCGACGGCGCCGACGATCTACGGACGGTTCGGCGACCTGCTGTTCTGGCTGGCGGTGCTTGCGGGGCTGGGGATCGCCGCGCCTTGGGACAGGGTGTTCGGTCGCCGAATCACCACCTGATTTCCTCCGGAATCGGCCTGATTCACGCCATGCGAGAGAGCTAGAACCGGTTACGCAACCCCTGCTGGGCGGGGCGCCGCCGTTTTTGCATTTTTTGGTGACAGGGACCAATCGCAAGCGCATTCAGACTTGGCGGTAAGCAACCGAAGGACGAACGGACGATGGCGAGAGGCAAGGGCGAGGATGGTCCTCATCCCGTGGACCGGCATGTGGGGCGGCGCGTTTGCGAAAAGCGTCTCGCGCTCGGTTATAATCAAAGCGATCTCGGGCGCGCGCTCGGCCTGACCTTCCAGCAGATCCAGAAATACGAGAAGGGCGCCAACCGCGTCTCGGCGTCCAAGCTCTGGGACATCGCGCGCTTCTTCAAGGTCGATATCGGCTATTTCTTCGAAGGCCTGACCGGCGCCCAGATCGCGGGCATGGCCGAAGGTAGCGGCTCTTTCGAGCACGACTTTCCGGCCACGCGCTACACCATCGAAATCAGCCGTCTGGCGCCCCAGCTGTCTACCCGGCAGCAGAAGCTGGCCCTGGAGTTGATCCGGGACATGGCTGACCGCAAGGAGACGGACGAGGACTGATCTCCCGTCCGGCCCGGTCCCCTTATTCCTCCGACGATCCCGCGCGCCGCCGGCCGAAAGTCGGCGCGGCGTCCTTCTGCTCGGCCCAGTAGGCCGCGCCGTCGCGTGGCTTGAACATCGTCTTGGGCACGCCGTCCCGCGACACCACCGCAAAGGTGTTGGTCGAGGCCTGATACAGCAGCACATCACCATTGGGCCGCTCGACCCGGTCCGTCCCCGCGGGCGGGCGCGCGGTGAAGGCCTGAACCCTGGCCAGATAGTCCTGGGGCGTCGCCGCGCCGAAATCGGCCCCGTTGCGCTCGAAAAGCCGGGTGATCTTGGCATCGACGGTTTCGCGTCGATTGGCGGTCAGCGCCGGCCGGATCGTTTCCGAAGCGCCCTCGCCGGCCACCGCCGCGGTGCCGGTCGAGGCGGCCGGGGCCGCCTCCGCTCCCTCCGCCGCCCGATCGCGCGTCTCGACGGCCGACCCGCCGTTGCCGCATCCGGCCAGTCCCAGTCCGAGGCCCAGCAAGCCCGCGGCCATCCCAGCAAAACCCTTGTTGGCGAACACGAATCCCTCCCATGGTTGAAACCCGCCAAGGTGGAGATAACCACAGGTCATGTGTTCTTGCAATGTTCCATATCGGCTCGGGTTCTTCTCGACGCCGCCCGGCCGCATCGCTAGATCAGCGGCATGACCACGCCCTCGCTGTCCGGACGCAAGATCCTGCTGATCGTCGGCGGCGGCATTGCCGCCTACAAGGCGCTGGAGCTCGTTCGCCTGCTGAAGAAGGCCGGCGCCGAGGTCATGAGCGTACTGACCGCGGCGGGCGCCGAGTTCGTGACGCCGATGTCCCTGGCCGCCCTGACCGGCCAGCCCGTGCGCCAGAACCTGTTCATGCCCGAGGACGAGACGGCCATGGGCCATATCGAGCTGTCGCGCTGGGCTGATCTGGTGGTCGTGGCGCCTGCGACCGCGGGGCTGATCGCCAAGGCGGCCAACGGCATGGCCGACGACCTGGCCTCGACCACCCTGCTCGCTACCGACAAACGGGTGCTGCTGGCCCCGGCGATGAATGTGCGGATGTGGCTGCACCCGGCGGTGCAGGCCAATGTCGAGCTGCTGAAGGGCTTCGACGGCTTCCACGGCATGGCGGTGGTCGGGCCGGACGACGGCGAAATGGCCTGCGGGGAGTTCGGGCCGGGCCGAATGGCCGAGCCGGCGGCGATCCTGTCGGCGATCGAGGGCCTGCTTGCGGGCCCCAATGGTCGGCCGCTGGCTGGACGCAGGGCCGTGGTCACCGCCGGACCGACCTTCGAGCCGATCGACCCGGTGCGCGGCCTGACCAACCGCTCCAGCGGCAAACAGGGCTACGCCATCGCCGAGGCCCTCGCCCGGTTGGGCGCGCAGGTGACGCTGGTGTCGGGACCCGTGGCCCTGGCCGCCCCGGTCGGCGTCGAACGGGTGTGGGTCGAAACCGCGCGCGAGATGCTGGCGGCGGTGGCGGCGGCCCTGCCGGCCGAGATCGCTGTGATGAGCGCCGCGGTGGCCGACTGGCGCGTCGACGGCGTCGCCTCGGGCAAGATCAAGAAGGCGCCCGGCGGCCCGCCGTCGCTGTCCCTGATCGAGAACCCCGACATCCTCGCCGGCATTTCCGCGCCCGGAAAGAAGCGGCCGAAACTGGTCGTCGGCTTCGCCGCGGAGACGACCGACCTCGAAGCCAACGCCCGCAGCAAGCTGTCGCGCAAGGGCTGCGACTGGATCGTCGGCAACGACGTGTCCGACGACGTCTTCGGCGCGGACGGCAATACGGTCACCCTGTTCACCCGCGACGGCTCGGCCGAGACCTGGCCGCGCCAGTCCAAAGCCGAGGTGGCGAGGAAGCTCGCCGCGAAAATCGCCGACCATTTCAAAGCCTGAGAGCCTGTCCGCATGACCACCGTCCGCGCCGAACGCCTGCCCCATGCCGAAGGCCTGCCCCTTCCGGCCTATGAAACCGGCGGCTCGGCCGGGATGGATCTGCGTGCGGCGGTCGCCGAGGACGCGCCGCTGACGCTGGCGCCCGGCGCGCGGGCGCTGGTTCCGACGGGGCTGAAGATCGCGCTGGAGCCCGGTTTCGAAGCCCAGGTGCGGCCGCGCTCGGGTCTGGCGCTGAAACACGGCCTGACCTGCCTGAACTCGCCCGGGACCATCGACAGCGACTACCGCGGCGAAGTCGGGGTCATCCTGATCAACCATGGACAGGAGCCCTTCGTGGTCCGCCGCGGGGAACGCATCGCACAGATGGTCATCGCCCGGCACGAACAGGCGGCCATGGTCGAGGTCGCGGCTCTCGACGAAACCGCGCGCGGGGCGGGCGGTTTCGGCTCGACGGGACGTTAAGCGGAGCCATTCTCGCCGACCGGCGTTAACCCTGTGACCGGCCAAGCTTGGGCCGCACTCAGGAGGTTGGCGTAATGCTAGATTCGATCGGCGCGTTTCTCACCGGCATCTTCGGCCTCGCCCAGGGCGGGTTCGACACCATCAACCAGGTCACCGGTCTGGTCATCGCCGTGATCGCGACCCTGATGATGCCCGCCTGGAGCCGGCTGTGGGCCACGGCCCTGGGGTCGGCCTTCGTCTTCATTCTGGTGGGTCTTGTGCGGCCCATGCTCGATGGCGGCGCCTTCGTGATGCCGGCGCTGCTGACGATGAGCTTCTGGATGACCGTTCTGGCGCTGTTTCTGGGCTTCGCCGTCGTGATCGCGGTGATGTTCTTCATCAAGTCGCTGTTCGTCGGTCGCGGTCACGGCCGCCACAGACACGCGCACTGACTTTCGGCAGGCCGTCAGGCCTGCCGGAACCCCAGCACATCCTGCATGTCGTAGAGGCCGGGCTTGCGGCTGCGGACCCAGGCGGCGGCGGCGACGGCGCCGCGGGCGAACAGGGACCGGTCGATGGCGGAGTGGCTGAGGGTCAGGGTCTCGTCCTCGGAGGCGAACAGCACGGTGTGCTCGCCGATGACGCCCCCCGCGCGCAGGGAGGCGAAGCCGATCTTGCCCGCTTCCCGCTCGCCGGTGATGCCGTCCCAGGGGGCGGTCCGGACGTCGGCCAGATCGACGTCGCGACCGTTGGCGGCGGCTTCGCCCAGCATCAGGGCTGTACCTGACGGCGCGTCGACCTTCCGGCGGTGATGGGTCTCGAGCACCTCGATGTCCCAGTCGGCCGCGTCGAGCCGCTGGGCCGCGTGTTCCACCAGCCCGATCAATATGTTGACGCCGAGCGAGAAGTTTCCGCTGCGCACGATGGCGATCTTCTCCGCCGCCTTGTGGATGTCGGTTTCCTGCTCCGGCGTCAGACCCGTCGAGCCAATGACGAGGGCCGGCCCGCCGCGTTCGGCGCAGGTCCGGGCCAGTTCGACCGAGGCGTCCGGGGTCGAGAAGTCGATGATCACGTCGCACAGCGACAGGTCGGGCGTCTCGCCGCGGTCGAAGCGGGCGGCGACGACGACGTCCTCGCGGGCGTCCAGAACGGTCGAGACGGCCCGGCCCATCCGGCCGCGCGCGCCGGAAATGCCGGCGTGGAAGATGGCGCTCAACTCAGACCCCTGTCAGTTCGCGGACATTCTGGCGCTATTCGGTAGCGCCGTCATCCTTGGCCGACGACTACTGCGGCGCTTCGGATCCGAGGATGTCGGCCCAGAAGCGTTTGGCCTTGCCGGCGAAGGACGAGTTGCGCGGCGTCTGGCTCTCGCCGAGCGAGGCGGCCAGCTCCTGAAGCAGCTCCTTCTGGTGGGCGGTCAGGTCCGTCGGCGTCTCGACGAACAGTTCGACCACCAGATCGCCGCGGTTCTTGCCGTTCAGATGCGGCATGCCCTTGCCCTTGATGCGGACGGTCTTGCCGGTCTGGGCCCCGGCGGGGACGCTGACGGGCGCCCGGCAACGGCCGTCGCAGGCTTCGGAGGTCAGGCAGGGCGCGTCGATCTCGCCGCCCAGGGCCGCCGTGGTCATGGGCACGGGCACGGTGACCAGCAGGTCGAGATTGTCGCGCTCGAACAGTTCGTGGGGCGTGACCGAGATGAAGACATAGAGGTCGCCGCGCGGACCGCCGCGCGTGCCGGCGTCGCCCTCGCCCGACAGGCGGATGCGCGAGCCGTCGTCGACCCCGGCCGGGACCTTGAGCTGCAGTTTGCGGTTCTTGCGCACCTGGCCGTGGCCGGCGCAGGCGGTGCAGGCGTCGGCGGCCGCCAGACGGGAGCCCTGACCACCGCAGTGAGGGCAGGTCCGCTCGACCTGGAAGAAGCCGTTGGCCGAGCGCACGCGGCCTTGTCCCTGGCAGGTGGTGCAGGTGGTCGCCTTGGCGCCCTTCTTCGCGCCGGAGCCGTCGCAGGTCTCGCAGGCGGCGGTCGTGGGTACGGCGATCTCGACGTCGGAGCCCTTGTAGGCCTGCTCCAGGGTGATCTCGAGGTCGTATCGCAGGTCCGAGCCGCGACGCGGCCCATGCTGGCGCGCCCCGCCGCCGGCGCGGCCGCCGAAGACATCGCCGAAGGCGTCTCCGAAGACCTGGGAGAAGATGTCGTTGACGTCGGTGAAGCCCTGGCCCTGGCCTCCGAACCCGCCCTGTCCGCCGCCCACGCCCGCGTGGCCGAACCGGTCATAGGCGGCGCGCTTCTGGTCGTCCGACAGGACCGAATAGGCCTCGGAAATTTCCTTGAACCGGGCCATGGAGTCGTCGCACCCGCCGTTGCGGTCAGGGTGGTGCTGCATCGCCAGCTTGCGATAGGCGGCCTTCAGACCGGCGGCGTCGATGGTCCGCTCGACCCCCAGAACCTCGTAATAGTCACGCGTCGCCATGCGGCGTTCGTCCTCTTACCCTTGCCGAAGGTCCGCGCCTCTTGCTGGGCGGCGACCGGACGGCTGACCGGGCTGACATGGGCGCCCGGCCGAATGATGCAAGTTTCGTGAAACGGCCCATTCCTCCCCCAAGCGAAGCGCAGGGGGAGGGGGACCATCCGAAGGATGGTGGAGGGGCTGCTTCCGTCGCGCGGTCCCTTTCAGGAACACGCCCGGAGCAGCCACCCCCTCCACCGCTTCGCGGTCCCCCTCCCCCGATGGGGGAGGAATGACCGGCCTACGCGCTCTTCTTCTCGTCGTCGTCGCCCGAGACTTCCTCGAACTCCGCATCGACCACGCCGTCGTCGGCGGTGGCGGTGGCGTCGTCACCCTCACCCGAGCCCTGTTGCGAGGCGTACATGGCCTCGCCCAGCTTCATGGAGGCCTGGACCAGGGTGTTGGTCTTGGTCCGGATGTCTTCCGGGTCCGTGCCGTCCTTGGCCGTCTTCAGCTCTTCCAGGGCGGTTTCGATCGCGGCCTTCTCGTCGGGCCCGACCTTGTCGCCGTGTTCGGCCATGGCCTTTTCGGTCGAGTGGATCAGGCTGTCGGCGGCGTTGACCGCCTCGACCATTTCCTTCTTCGCCTTGTCGGCCGCGGCGTTGGCCTCGGCTTCCTTGACCATCTTGTCGATGTCGGCGTCCGACAGGCCGCCGTTGGCCTGGATGCGGATCGACTGTTCCTTGTTGGTCGCCTTGTCCTTGGCGGTCACATGGACGATGCCGTTGGCGTCGATGTCGAAGGCGACCTCGATCTGCGGCATGCCGCGCGGCGCGGGCGGAATGCCCATCAGGTCGAACTGGCCCAGCACCTTGTTGTCCGAGGCCATCGGGCGTTCGCCCTGGAAGACCCGGATGGTCACGGCCGACTGGTTGTCGTCGGCGGTCGAGAAGGTCTGGCTCTTCTTGGTCGGGATCGTCGTGTTGCGTTCGATCAGCGGGGTGAAGACGCCGCCGAGGGTCTCGATGCCCAGCGTCAGCGGGGTCACGTCGAGCAGCAGCACGTCCTTGACGTCGCCTTGCAGAACGCCCGCCTGGACGGCGGCGCCCAGGGCCACGACCTCGTCAGGGTTCACACCCTTGTGGGGCTCCTTGCCGAAGAATTTCTTCACGGCTTCCTGGACCATCGGCATGCGTGTCATGCCGCCGACCAGCACCACTTCGTCGATGTCGCCGGCCTTCATGCCCGCGTCCTTCAGCGCCTTGGCGCAGGGCTCGATGGTGCGCTGGACCAGGTCCTCGACGAGGGCCTCCAGCTTGGCGCGCGACAGCTTGATGTTCAGGTGCAGCGGGCCCGAGGCGTTCATGGTGATGAACGGCAGATTGACCTCGTACTGCGTGGTTGAGCTGAGCTCCTTCTTGGCCTTTTCGGCCTCTTCCTTCAGGCGCTGCAGGGCCAGTTTGTCGGAGCGCAGGTCGACGCCCTGCTCCTTCTTGAACTCGTCCGCCAGATAGTCGACGAGGCGCAGGTCGAAGTCCTCGCCGCCCAGGAAGGTGTCGCCATTGGTCGACTTCACCTCGAACACGCCGTCGCCGATCTCCAGGATCGAGACGTCGAAGGTGCCGCCGCCGAGGTCATAGACGGCGATCTTCTGGCCGTCGTTCTTCTCGAGGCCATAGGCCAGGGCGGCTGCGGTCGGCTCGTTGATGATGCGCAGGACTTCCAGGCCGGCGATCTTGCCGGCGTCCTTGGTCGCCTGACGCTGGGCGTCGTTGAAATAGGCCGGAACGGTGATGACGGCCTGGGTCACGGTCTCGCCGAGATAGGCCTCCGCAGCCTCCTTCATCTTGCCGAGGGTGAAGGCCGAGATCTGCTGGGGCGAATAGTCCTTGCCGTTGGCGCGCACCCAGGCGTCGCCGGTCGGTCCCTTGACGATCTCATAGGGCACCATCTTCTTGTCCTTGGCGACCACGGGGTCGTCGAACGAGCGGCCGATCAGGCGCTTGATGGCGAAGAAGGTGTTGGTGGGGTTGGTCACGGCCTGGCGGCGCGCCGGCTGACCCACGAGGGTCTCGCCGCCGTCCTGGATGGCGATGACGGAGGGCGTGGTGCGATTGCCCTCGGCGTTTTCGATGACCTTGGGGGTCTTGCCGTCCATGACGGCGACGCACGAGTTCGTCGTGCCCAGGTCGATGCCGATGATCTTGGCCATATCTTGGTCTTTCACTCCATTCAGCGGGCGATGCGGCGGCCTTTTAAAGCGAAGCGCCGCGCGTGACCGCCCCCGGTGTCAGGGTCTTTGGTCGGTTGGTACGGTTCCGGCTGGAAAGCCCCACGAACTGCGGGGATTTACAGCGGTTGAGGCCGATATGGGAAACAGCCCCCCTCCTGCAAGTCCCAAACAGCCCGGACGGACGATTCAACCGTCAGGGTCCGTCAGATGCGGTCGCCGCCCAACAATGGCATAACGTTGTCATCGCCGAGCCAATTGGGTCCGGCCGCTGGGGAGAGACTGACATGAACACCTTCAAGACAATCGCCCGCGCCGCTCTGATCGTGGCGGCCATGGGCTTCACGTCCGCCGCTGCCGCCGAGCCGGTGGTCGCCGCCGACAAGACCGCCGTTTCGGCGCCGGCCCAGTCGCGCGACGGCCTGAACCGTCGGGTCCGCATCCACAACAACACCGGCTGGACCATGCTGCGCTTCTACGCCTCGGACTCGCGCATCACGAGCTGGCAGGAAGACATGCTGGGCCGCGGCACCCTCGCCGCCGGCAGCAGCATCATGATGAACATCGACGACGGCTCGGGCGCCTGCCTGTATGACTTCAAGGCCGAGTTCACCAACGGCCAGGTGCTGACGCGCTTCAACGTCAACGTCTGCCAGATCGCGGACTACTACTACACGCGCTGATCTTGAGGGCGCTAACGCTCGCCGCGCGGCGGCTCGCTGCTTGAGCGCCGGGCCGGACGCCCTACCTTGGGGCATGGGTTCGGCACGCGAGATCGATACGGGAATGGAGGGCTTCCGGTTCTGGCCGGGAGCCCTTTCCGCGTCCGGACAGGCGAATTTGCTGGCCGAGGTGCTGGCCGCCGTCGAACGGGCGCCCTTCTATCGGCCGCTGACGCCGGGCGGGCGGCCGTTCTCGGTGGAGATGACCGGTCTGGGGCCGCTGGGCTGGGTCTCGGACCGGGCGGGATACCGCTACCAACCGACCCATCCGGTCACCGGTGCGCCGTGGCCGCCCATGCCCGGGACGCTGCTGGCGCTCTGGCGCGACCTGACCCGCTGGCCCGAGCCGCCCGATGCCTGTCTGGTCAACCTCTATCGGGGACCGGCCAGGATGGGTCTGCATCAGGACCGCGACGAACAGGACCACAGCGCGCCCGTCCTGTCGGTTTCGCTCGGCGACGCGGCGGTGTTCCGGATCGGCGCGGCCGCTGGCGGCCCGACCCGGACGGTGCGGCTGGCCTCGGGCGACGTCTGCGCCCTGACCGGCCCGGCGCGGTTGGCGCGGCACGGGATCGACCGGGTGATCACGGGCTCCTCCACGCTGGTTCCCGGCGGCGGGCGGATCAATCTGACGCTCCGCCGGGCGTGTTAGCTTCACGGCAATCGTGAATGGACGGCTCGCGGAGGTCGGGCCAAGGTCCGGCCTCGTCCAGCCGGAGGCCGCCCATGACCAACCTGATCCGTCCCGAAGGACCCGAGCCCGACGATTTCCGCTTCAGCCGCCGTGCCCTGGCGACCGGCGCCTTGGGCGGACTCGCCTTCGCCGGCTACGCGCCGGCTGCCCTGGCCCGGCAGGCCGCGCCGATCACCACCGACGGCGAAGGCCTGACCCAGGAACAGGCGACCGTGGAGGCGCCCGATGGATTCGCGCTCCCGCTCTTCGTCGCCCGCCCCGCCGGTGACGGTCCCTGGCCGGTGGTGGTGGTCGCCTCTGAGATTTTCGGCGTCCACGAATATATCCGCGACCTCTGCCGGCGGCTGGCCAAGGCCGGTTTTGCGGCGGTCGCCCCGTCCTTCTTCAACCGGGTCGAGGATCCGGCGCCCCTGTCGGACATGTCCCGCGTGCAGCAGATCGTCGGCGCCGCGAGTTATGAGCAGGTCATGGGCGACGTCTCGGCGACCCTCGACTGGGTCAGCCAGCAGCTCTGGGCCAATTCCGACAAGGTCGGGATCACCGGCTTCTGCTGGGGCGGCAAGGTGGTGTGGCAGGCCTGCGCCCGCTTCGCCGTACTGGACGCCGGGGTGGCCTGGTACGGTCGGCTGGCCCCCGCGCCGACGGCGACACCGGAACAGGCGGCCGCGGGCCGGCCATGGCCGGTCGATCTGGCCGATGATCTGAAATGTCCGGTGCTTGGTCTGTACGGCGAGGCCGATCGCGGCATCCCCCTGCCCAGCGTCGAGGCGATGCGCGCGGCGCTGCAACGCGCCGGCCAGACCGCGAGCGGCATCCACGTCTATCCGGGGGCCCCGCATGCCTTCCACGCCGACTATCGCGACAGCTATCGCCCGGCGGATGCGGCCGATGGATGGAGCCGGCTGCTGGCGTTCTTCAATGAGCGGCTGAAAAACTAAGACCCGCTCATCCCGGCTTTCGCCGGGACGAGCGGATTAAGGACTCAGGCCTTGCCGTCGAACTGGCCGCCGGTGTCGCCGGCGGCGGCATAGGCGGCATTACCCGCGGCGGCGTCGGCGGCATTGGCCCGCGCGCCGGATCCCTTGGCTGCGACCACCACCATGGCCGGACGCACCGTGCGGCCGAACAGGGCGTAGCCGGCCTGCAGGGTCTGGATCACCTGCCCGCCCTGCACGCTGTCTGAAACCTGCTCCATCATCGCCTGATGCAGGTGCGGATCGAAGGTCTCGCCCGGCTCCGGGGCGACGCGCTTGAGATTGTTGCTCTCGAAGGCCTGCAGCAGCGACTTCTGGGTCAGCTCCAGACCGGTGACCAGGCCGGCCTCGCCGGCGTCGGCGTCCTTCGGCGCGGCCATCAAGGCGCGCTCCAGATTGTCGGCCACACCCAGCAGATCGCGGGCGAACCGCTGGATGGCGTAGGCGCGGGCGTCGTTGGACTGGGTCTCGGCCCGCTTCTTCGTATTCTCGGCCTCTGCCACGGCGCGCAGGGCGCGGTCCTTCCACTGGTCGCGCTCGGCGATCAGGGCGTCGATCGGCCCGAGGCCGTCATCCAGCCCGGCTTCAGCGTTCGCCTCGGCCTCCGCGATGTCGGCGGCCAGCTCTTCGGAGTGGGGGAGGTTGTCGTGTGTGTCGCTCAAGTCTCTTGTCCGTCCAGCATTCGCCCCAGCACCCGGGCGGTATAGTCCACCAACGGTATGATGCGGGCATAGTTCAGTCGCGCGGGTCCGATCACGCCGATGGCGCCCAGAACCCTCTGCCGGCCCGTCATATAGGGCGCCGCGATCACGGCGGAACCCGAAAGCGAAAAGAGTCTCGTTTCGGCGCCGATGAAGATGCGCACGCCCTGGGCCGTCGACACCCCGTCCAGCAGGCCGATCAGCTGTTCCTTCTGCTCCAGATCGTCGAACAGGATGCGAACCTTCTCCAGATCCTCGGCCGTCTCGCGGTCGTGCAGCAGATTGGCCCGGCCGCGCACGATCAACGACCGTTCGCGCTCGGCCCCGCCGGACCAGGCGGCCATGCCGTCCTCGACCAGACGGGCGGCGGCGGCGTCCAGCTCGCGGCGGGCGGCGTCCAGCTCGGTGCGCATCTCGGTGCGCGCCTCGTGCAGGGGGCGGCCCTTGAGGCGGGCGTTGAGGAAGTTGGAGGCCTCGGTCAGGGTCGAGGGCGTCACCCCGGCCTTCAGGGGCATCAGCCGGTTCTCGACCGAGCCGTCGTCGCCGACCAGCACCGCCAGGGCCTGGTCGTGGCCCAGGGCGACGAATTCGACGTGTTTGACCCCCGCCTCGCGTACCGGGCTGGCGACGATGCTGGCCCCGCCCGCGAGGCCGGACAGCAGGCTGGAGGCCTCGTTCAGCGCCTCGTCGAAGCTGCGGCCCCGTCCCGCCAGCCGCGCGTCGATCTCGCGGCGTTCCTCGGTCCCGACGTCGCCGATCTCCAGCAGGCCGTCGACGAACAGTCGCAGGCCGGCGTGTGTGGGTATCCGCCCCGCCGAGGTGTGCGGCGCGCCCAGCAGTCCCGCCAGCGTCAGGTCCTGCATGGTGTTGCGGATCGAGGCGGGGGACAGGGCGATGCCGGTCTGCGACAGGGTCCGCGATCCCACCGGATCGCCGGTCTGAAGATAGCTTTCGACGATGCGGCGAAAGATGTCGCGCGCGCGCTGGTCCAGCGAGGCCAGGCCGGCGGAGGGCGGCAGGGAGGTCAGAAGCGGATCGAAGGTCATGCCCGGCGCCGCCCCTCCCACGTTTCCCGCGACAGTCTGTGCACCAGACAGTCGTCTTCGTCGAACATTCGTCGGCCGACGACCTCGAATCCCATCCGCTGGTAGAAGCGGTGGGCATCGGTGTTGGTGCTGAGCGGATCGATGACGATCCCCGTGACCTCCGGCGCGGCGAAGCAGGCGTCCAGCGCCAGGGTCATCATCTGCGTCCCGTAGCCTCGGTTCAGGGCGTCCTTCGGCCCGATCCAGATGTCGATGGCCCGCAGGTTTGGCTCGATGTCGCCCCAGTAGTGTGTCGGCTCCAGGTGGGGATCGCAGACCTGGATCACTCCGATCGGCCGGCCACTTACCTCGGCGATGCGGTAGAAGCTGATCCCGGACTGGTCCTCCAGCTCCTCGCGCCATTGGATGCCGCCGAAGGCAACGTCAGCCTCAGGGTCATCGGTGGAACAGGCGATGACGTGCGGCTCGAGGTCCCATTCGGCCAGGAGGACGGCGTCATCGAGCGTGGCCGGACGAAGCCGGACCTCGGCGGGCGACGATGCGGGGGCATACAGGCTCACGGTTTCAGGATAAGCAGCGCCGCCGCCCCGTCCAAGCGGCATCCGAGGAAATCCGTCATGATCACCGCCCGCCCCTCCGAACGCCTGCTCGACCAGCTCCGCACCGTGACGCTGGAGACCGGCGTCAACCGCTACGCCGAAGGTTCCTGCCTCGTGTCCTTCGGGCACACCAAGGTTCTGGTCACGGCCTCGGTCGAGGAAAAGGTGCCGGGCTGGATGCGGAATAGCGGCCAGGGCTGGGTCACGGCCGAATACGGCATGCTGCCCCGCGCCACCCATACGCGCGGCCGGCGCGAGGCCGCCGCCGGCAAGCAGAGCGGTCGGACGCAGGAAATCCAGCGCCTGATCGGCCGATCGCTGCGCGCCGTGGTCGATCTGAAGGCCCTGGGCGAACGTCAGGTGTCGCTGGACTGCGACGTCATCCAGGCCGACGGCGGCACCCGCACCGCGGCCATCACCGGCGCCTGGGTCGCGATGGCCAGCGCCTTCGACTATCTGCGCGCCGAGGGCGTTCTGAAGACCGACCCTATCCTTGATCAGGTGGCTGCCGTGTCCTGCGGCGTCTGCAACGACCAGCCGGTGCTGGACCTGGACTATGAGGAGGATTTCAATGCCGAGGCGGATTCCAACTTCGTCCTGACCGGGGCCGGCGCGATCGTCGAAATCCAGGCCACGGGCGAAAAGCGCGGCTTCTCCCGCACCGAGTTCGACCGGCTGTTCCAGCTGGCCGAGGGCGGTTGCGCCGAACTGTTCGCCCTGCAGCGGGCCGCCCTGGGTCGCTGACCGGCCGTCTGGCGCTTCCGCACGGCGCCGAACCATGCCTATGGTGGGACTTCCTCGCGACCGATCGGAGCGCCCATGCGTCGAACCGTAATCGCCTTGCTGGCCGTGACCGCCCTGGTCGCGGCTTGCGAACGCCCCGCCGAACCAGCGGCGGAAGAGCCCGCAGCCGCATCGCCGGCCCCTGAAATGCCCGCCGATGCGCCGCCGCAGGAAGAGGTCGACCCGGCCGTCATCATGGCGCCGGTCGGCGCGCCGGTTTCCTGTCTGAACGACATCGGAGCCGAGGCGGCGCAAAGGCTGGTCGATCGCTGTATCGCCGTCAGCCCCGCGACCCGCCCGCCCTGCAACGTCGCCAACCCCTGCGAAATGATCCAGGGCGAGATCGACCGGTCGTGCGAACAGTATGCGCCCGGCGAGGCCAAACCGTCGGAATGCGCGGCCTGAGGCACGCTTCGGCCGGCGTTTAACGGTTCCTGTACCCCGCCCGGCTAGTCTGCGCGGCATGACGCCCGTTCCGACGCCCCCCGATCTGCGCGCCCTCACCACCCTGCGGTTCCTCGCGGCCCTGTGGGTGGTCCTCTACACGGCCTGGCCGCACCTCGATGTCAGCTGGGTCCCGGTCGCGGTGACCAAGGGCTATCTGGGGGTCGAGACCTTCTTTGTCCTGTCGGGCTTCATCCTCAGCCACGTCTATCTCGAGGCGGCGGGCGAGAAGCGGTTCCGCTACGGCGGCTTCCTGTGGGCGCGGCTTGCGCGGGTCTATCCGCTGCATCTGGTCACCCTGTTCGGCATGATCGGCCTCGGCGTCGCCGCCACCTTCGCCGGGCTGAGCATCGACGGCAGCCTGACCAACTGGCGCGATCTGCCGGCGCACCTGACCCTGACCCACGCCTGGGGGCTGGCCACCAGCTCGGCCTTCAACCATCCGTCCTGGTCGATCTCGGCGGAATGGGCCGCCTATCTCAGCTTCCCCGCCTTCGCCTTCGTCGCCTGGCGGCTTCGGGACCGGCCGCTTCTGGCTGTCGGACTGGCGGTCGCCTTCGCGCTGGGCCTCTACGCCGCCTTCCAGCCGCTGGCCGGCTACTCCCTGACCGAAGCGACCTTCCGCTGGGGCGCGCTTCGGATCGTTCCGTGTTTCGCCCTCGGCTGCGCCCTCTATCTGGTCCATCGCCGGGGCGGCGTGCCGTATGCCGGCCGGGTCGCCCTCGCCAGCGGGGCGGCCGTGCTGATCAGCGCCTCGCTGGGCCTGTGGGACGCCGTCACCGTGCTCGCCGCCGGCGGCCTGATCCTCGGTCTGGGCTCGCTCGACAACGCCCGCGCCGGCGTATTTGGCTCGACGGTCGGCGTCTATCTCGGGGAGATCAGCTATTCGATCTATATGGTCTGCGCGCCGGTCCTGCTGCTGACCACCAATGTCGCCGCCCGCCTGACCGGGGCCGACGACAAACAGTTTCACATCATTGTGTGGCTGGCGCTGGTCGCGGCCATTCCGGTCGCGGCCATGGTCACCTACCACCTCGTCGAACGCCCGGCCCGCAAGGCCCTGAGGGGGTTGGCCGACCGCCGCGCCGCGCGGGCGGCCGCGACGAAAGCGCGCACGAACTCGCCCGACAGGGGACTTCAACCCTCGGAAACTATCGTCTAGGGCTAGCGCACTGAAACGGGTCGGGAACCACGCCAGCATGATGAAACGGCTCACAGCCGCCGCGGTTGCGGCGACCCTCGGATTTTCTGCGCTGGGCTATGCCCCCGTTGCGAAGGCCGATGAGCCGTACTGGCAGTGCGTGACCTTCGCCCGAATGTTCTCGGGCATCAACATCTTCGGCGACGCCCTGACCTGGTGGCGTCAGGCCCAGGGCAAGTTCCGCACCAGCGAGCGCCCGGAGACCGGATCGGTCCTCGCCTTCCAGCCCACCGGCCGGATGACCCGCGGCCACGTCGCCGTCGTTTCGGAAATCCTGACCGACCGGGTGATCCGCGTGACCCACGCCAACTGGGGTGGCAGCCGTGGCCGGGTCGAGGAAAACGTCACCGTCGTCGACGTCTCTCATGACGGCGACTGGACCGCGGTGAAGGTCTGGTACAATCCCAGCCAGGCTCTCGGAACCTCGGTCTATCCGACCTATGGCTTCATCCACAAAGCCCCGGCGTCGCCGTCCGACGGCGTGCTCATGGCTTCGGCGCCGTCCGCCAACGGCCAGCCCTGATCGCCTGATCGTATGATCCGGACTTGACCGGCGGACGCTGACCGCGCTTCCTGCCCGCGCACCCGGAGTCCCCCATGCGTCCCGTATTCGCCGCCCTCGCCGTCCTCGTCCTCGCCGCCTGTACGCCGGCCGAAGAGCCCGCGCCTTTGCCTGAAGAGCCCCGGCCCGCGCCCGTGCTGGGCGGGGTCGATCTGGCCCAGCCGGTCCGCGCCCTCGGCACGGAGCCGTTCTGGAGCGTGGAACTGACCGGGACCGAGATGGTCTATACGGCCCCCGATACGCCCGAGCAGCGTGCGCCCCAGCCCGATCCCCTGGCACAGGGGACGACGGCGACCTGGGAGGCGGAAACGGCCGACGGAACGGCCTTGAGCGTCACCCTGATCGCCACGGAATGCTCCGACGGCATGAGCGACCGGACCTATCCGCTGACCGCCATGGTCAAGGTCGGTGATCGGGAATTGACCGGCTGCGCCGCCTCGACCGCGGCCGTCATGTCGGTCGGCGAAAGCGGCCCGGTGGTCTGACAGGGGCTCAGCCCGCCGGCTCCCGCAGCGTCCGCATCGCGCCCAGCCGCGCGAAGGCGACCAGCAGCGCCTTGCGCCGGGCCGGAGCCAGGGGTGAGGCCGGCGCCTCCCGCACCACCGCACCGCCGAAGCCGTCGGCGACGATCAGTCCGGGCTCTTCGGGCAGGACGTCGCCGGGAAACTCGGGCGCCACGGCGAAATAGAAGGCGTCGCAGAACGGGCCGTACTCGCCCCATTTGCGGTCGACCCGATAGTCCTCGAGCCCCGACTTGACCTCGCAGATGACGATGTCGCCGCGCGGGCCCAGGGCCATGACGTCGGCGCGCCGCCCGTTGGGCAGCCCCACTTCCAGCAGGGGGGCGTAACCGAGGTCGACCATCAGCCGGGCCGCCCCGCGCGTCACCGCCAGCGTCGTCTGCGGCCGGCTGAAGACGAGGTCGATCTGAAGCAGGGCGGCGGCCATGCCGCCTTTATGTTCGGCATATGTTCCGATTTCAAGCCGGCTTTGTGGACTGAACGGTGCCTTCCGCTGAGTCTGCTCCGCCCGGAGTAGATTCATCACGACGAGCACAACGGGTTCACAACGGACACGACGGGTTTTGAGCGGATGACAAGGGCGAGACCACGGTGCCGCAGATGAAGACTCCCGATCGCCGCCGGGCGGCGATCGAATCAATGCGGCGAAGCCGCGATACGGATCAGCGGGGCGCAGGCATCTGCCTTGGGACAGATGCTCCGGTCCCGTCGTGCTCGTTGTGAACCCGTTGTGCTCGTTGTGATGAACCACCCGGCCGCCGCAACTTCCCGGACGGGCCGGCCAACTCCGCGGACGAGGGTCTACCGCCCGGTGTGCACCACCGCGCCGGTGTTGAAGCCCAGGGCGCGGGCGCGGGCGAGCAGACGGCTGCGCTCGGCCTCCGCCGGGCTCTGGCTGCGGTGCCAGACCCACCAGTCGGACTGGTCCGGCAGGGCCATGATGGCCCAGCTGTAGTCGGGCGCATGGTCCCAGACCCAGTAATTCTGCCCCGCCAGCCCGCCGACGCCCAGCAGGCCCGTCAGGGTGAAGCGGAAGCGGGCGTTGGTCCCGGGATCGGTCACGCGGGCGTTTGCGCGCAAGGTCTCGACCACGCCGTCCGCCCGCCGGGTGCAGGTGACGATGATGGAATAGCGGTTCGGTCGGCCCTGCGGATTGAAGTCAATCTGGGCCCGCCGGCAGTCCTTCTGGACATCGTTGGGGCTGCGCGCGATCTCGAACCAGCGCCCGTCGAACTGATCCAGGGCGATATTGCGCGCCTGGGCCGCGGCGGGGGCGGCGGCCGCGCACAGGCCGAGAGCAACCGTCAGGGCGGCGGCGGTTCGGATCGGTCTCATGGCTGTCCCTTGGGGTGTTTGGCCCGAAGGTACGAATGAACCGCCTGAACGGTTGCCCGTCTAGAGGATGAAACGGCTCAGGTCCGCGTCGCGCGCCAATTCGGCGACCAGATCGCGCACCCGGTCCCCGTCGAAGGCGACCGTCTGCCCCGAGAGGTCGGAGGCCTTGAAACTGGTTTCCTCCAGCACCCGTTCGATCACCGTCACCAGCCGCCGCGCGCCGATGTTCTCGACCGCGCCATTGGCCGCCACGGCGGCGTCGGCCAGGGCCTCGACCGCGTCCGGGGTAAAGGTCAGGGTCACGTCCTCGGTCGCCAGCAGGGCCTGGTTCTGACGGATCAGATTGGCCTCCGGCTCGGTCAGGATGCGCACGAAGTCGTCGCGGGTCAGGGCTTTCAGCTCGACCCGGATCGGCAGCCGGCCCTGCAGCTCGGGCAGCAGATCCGAGGGCTTGGCGACATGAAAGGCGCCCGAGGCGATGAACAGCACATGGTCCGACTTCACCGGCCCGTATTTGGTCGAGACGGTCGTCCCCTCGATCAGGGGTAGCAGGTCGCGCTGCACGCCCTCGCGGCTGACGTCGCCGCCCGACCGGTCGGACCGACCCGCCACCTTGTCGATCTCGTCGATAAAGACGATGCCCTCGTTCTCGGCCAGCAACAGCGCCTCGGTGGTCAGGCTTTCCTGATCCAGCAGCTTGTCGCTCTCTTCGTTGATCAGCGCCGCCGCCGCGTCGCGCACCGTCAGCTTGGCGGTCTTCGTCCGCCCGCCGCCCAGCTTGCCCAGCATTTCCGACAGATTGATCATGCCGACATTGCCCCCGCCGGGGATGTCCAGCCCCTGCATGGGCGAGGCTGTGTCGGCGAGCTGAAGCTCGATCTCCTTGTCGTCCAGCTCGCCGGCCCGCAGCTTCCTGCGGAAGCTGTCGCGGGTCGCAGGCTGGGAGCCGGGGCCGACCAGGGCGTCGAGGATCCGCTCCTCGGCCGCGGCCTCGGCCTTCGCCTTGACCCCGGACCGCCGCTTGTCGCGCACCATGACCAGCGCCGCCTCGACCAGGTCGCGCATGATGGAGTCCACGTCGCGGCCGACATAGCCGACCTCGGTGAATTTGGTCGCCTCGATCTTCAGAAACGGAGAGCCGGCCAGTTTGGCCAGCCGCCGGGCGATCTCGGTCTTGCCGACGCCGGTAGGGCCGATCATCAGGATGTTCTTGGGCGTCACCTCGTCGCGCAGGTCATCCGGCACGCGCTTGCGGCGCCAGCGATTGCGCAAGGCCACGGCCACGGCGCGCTTGGCGTCGTCCTGGCCGACGATGAAGCGATCGAGTTCGGAGACGATTTCGCGGGGGGAAAGGTCGGTCATGGAGCTCAGATGGGTGGGCGAAGGGAAGTTGGCGAGAGGGGCTGGTTCATCACGAAGATCACGAAGGGGGCACGAAGATCACGAAGGTCAACGCACGATCCGCTGAAGCCCGTTCTTGAGCAGTGTGGTGTTGAAGTTGATCAGGTAACCGAGCCGCCGACCTGAAAAGCGAAGATAAGTCGCAACCTGGGCCGTATGGATCGACGCCAATGCGTCGATCGCCTTGATCTCGACCACGACGAGATCATCGACCAGAAGGTCGAGCCGCAGGCCGACATCCAGACGAATGTCGCCGAAGGCGACAGGCACGCCAACCTGCCGCTCTATCCGAAGTCCCCGTCCTCGGAGCTCTTCCGCGAGACAGGCTTCATAGACCGACTCCAGCAAGCCCGGTCCCAAAAGGCGATGCACTTTCAGCGCGGCGTCAACGACGACACTACCGACACGCTCGGTGTCGGCAGGTAGTGGCTCGGTCCCTTCGTGTCCTTCGTGCATCCTTCGTGATCTTCGTGATGAACCAGCCAGCGACAGGGCATGAATTGCTACAGCCAGCCTACCCCAGCGTCTCAACCGTCAAGTTGCCGTTGGTGTAGACGCAGATCTCCGCCGCGATCTCCATGGCCCGGCGGGCGATGGTTTCGGCGTCCATGTCGGTGTGCTCGATCAGGGCGCGGGCGGCCGAGAGGGCGAAATTGCCGCCCGAGCCGACCGCGGCCACGCCATGTTCCGGCTCCAGAACATCGCCGACGCCGGTGACCGTGAAGATCGAGCTCCTGTCCGCGACCAGCAGCATGGCCTCGAGCCGGCGCAGATAACGGTCTGTACGCCAGTCCTTCGCCAGGTCGACGCAGGCGCGCGCCAGCTGGTCCGGATACTGTTCCAGCTTGGCTTCCAGACGTTCGATCAGGGTGAAGGCGTCGGCCGTCGCGCCGGCGAAACCCGCCAGCACCCTGCCGCCGGCCAGCACCCGCACCTTGCGCGCGGCGCCCTTGACGATAGTTGGCCCCATCGAGACCTGGCCGTCGCCGGCGATGACGGTTCGACCGTTCTTGCGCACCGCCAGTATGGTGGTGCCGTGCCAGTCCGGGAAGTTCGGGTTCGCGTTCATCATCCGTTTCAGATGGCGACCGAAATGCGGCGCGGCAAGCGGAAAGCGACAGAATTACAACGACCGCGCCCAGCCACAATATGACCAATGTAACCCGTTACATTGCCCGACTGTACCCCACAATTCGACATATGAGGGAAGCGTCGTGCTTCATCGCGTGATATACGCCAGCGAAGCCGTTGGCGCGACCGGGGCCTCGACCCTGTCGGTCGCCCAGATTCTGGGCGTTTCGGACCGCAACAACCGGCGCGACCGCGTGTGCGCCTGCCTGATGTTTCATCAGGGGCATATCCTCCAGGCGCTGGAAGGCCAGCGCACCGATCTGGACCGGTTGATGCGCCGGATCATCGCCGATCCGCGCCACACGGGCCTGCGAATCCTGTCTGACATGCCCATCCAGGAACGCCGTCTGCAGGAGCCGATCAGCCTGAGCGCTGATCCCGCCGCCCTGCTCGAGCGGATCGGCCTGCCCTGCATCTCCCGCCTGTCCGCCAATGAGGCCGAAGTCCTGCTGGATATCCGCAAGGCCGCCTGACGGCGTGGACCTTGCGCCGCGCACGCCCTAACTGGGGCTGTGACCTTTTCAGACGATGAAATCGAGCGCTACGCCCGCCATCTGGTGCTCGCCGAGGTCGGCGGACCCGGGCAGCAGCGGCTCAAGGCCGCGCGCGTGGGCCTGATCGGGCTCGGCGGCGTCGGCGCTCCGGCGGCCCTCTATCTGGCCGCGGCCGGGATCGGCGCCCTGCGCCTGATCGACGACGATGCGGTCGCCCTGTCCAATCTCCAGCGCCAGATCGCCTTCGATACCGCTGACATCGGCCGCCCCAAGGTCGAGGCCGGGGCCGCAACGCTGACCGCGCTCAACCCCCATGTGCGCATCGAGCCCGTCGCCGAACGGCTGAGCGATGCGAACGCCGCGCGCCTGATCGAGGGCTGCGACGTCGTCATCGACGGAACCGACGATTTCGCGACCCGGTTCGTCGTCAATGTCGCCTGCGTCGCGGCGCGCACCCCGCTGGTCTCGGGCGCCCTGGGCCGGTGGAGCGGTCAGGTCGGCGTCTTCACCGGCCGGCCCTGCTACCGCTGCCTTGTGCCCGCCGCGCCGCCGGAGGCCGAAACCTGCGCCCGCGTCGGCGTGATCGGGGCGCTGGCGGGCGTGGTCGGGTCGATGGCCGCCCTCGAGGCGATCAAGCTCATCACCGGCGCCGGCCAGCCCCTTGCGGGCCGGCTGCTGATCTACGACGGCCTGGCGGGCGCCGCCCGGACGGTCGCGGTCGCCGCCGACCCCGACTGTCCGGTCTGCGCCCCGGTCTAGGCGAAGACCCGCCGGAACAGCTCGATATACTGGGTCATCAGGTCCAGCTCGACGCCGTCTTCCCAGTCGGCATGGCCGGCGCCGCGGATCTCGACGTAATCGACGGACTTCCCGGCCCGTTCCAGCGCCTCCTTCATGCGACGCGACTGGAAGACCGGAACGACGGGGTCGTCCACGCCGTGCACCAGCATGACCGGGCAGGCGATTTCCGAGGCCCTCCGGCGGGGCGAGGCGAGCGCCAGGGCCGCCGCGTCTTCCTCGGGGTCGCCGATCCGCGTGGACCAGAAGCGATAGGCGATATTCTCCGGCGAATTGTCGCCCCGCTTCTCATTGGCCAGCAGTTCGGGCAGGTCGCTGTCGCCGCAGATCGAGATGGCGGCCTTGTACAGGTCCGGACGCCGCACGGCCCCCATCAGGGCGGCATATCCGCCATAGCTGCTGCCCATGATGCCGACCTTGCCGGCGTCCAGCCCGCGGGTCCTGATCGCGTGATCGACGGCGTCCTCGACGTCCTCCTGCATCCGGTCGCCCCAACGCCCCCAGCCCTCGCTGGCGAAGGCCAGGCCATAGCCGCCGGAACCGCGGAAATTGGGCTGCAGCACCCACCAGCCCTCGGTCGCCAGGGCTTGGACGGTCCGGTCCCAGTTCATGACGTCGCGAAGCTCGGGCCCGCCATGCGGCAGGACGATCAGGGGACCCGGCGCCCCTCCGGTTGGCGCCGTCAGATAGGCGCGGATGGCGGCGCCGTCGCGGGTGGTCACGTCCAGCGCCTCGGTCCGGCCCAGCCGTTCGGTCTGCAGGGCTGTGCGCGGGGTCAGGTTGACGAAGCTGCGGGCGGCCCGGTCATACAGATACCAGGCGCCGGGCTCATTCGGTCCGCTGACATAGGACAGGAAGCGGTTGTGCGTCCGGTCGATATCGATGAGCCGCACGTTGCAGCTATTGTCGAAAAACCGGTTCATGGCCCGGTGGTGCGGAGCCAGCTCCGGCACGGCGAAATCATACTCCAGCCGGTCGTTCCAGTAGGCGGCGCCCAGGTAGACGCCGCGATCGTCGGTCAGGCCGCCCGAGACGTCGGAACGGGGCCGCGAGGCGACAGGTGCGCCATAGACGCCCGTCCTGAGATTGAACTCGCGGATGGACTGGACGTCCTCGCCCTCCTGCCGGGCTGAAACGAGGATCACGTCGCCCTGTTCGGTCGGCGCGACATATTCGAAGTCGAGAACATCGGCGATCCGCATCCGGCGGACGAAGCGCCACTGACGCTCGCCGGGAGCCCGGGCCATGATCTCGAGGGTGTTTCCGGCGGCGTTGATGTCGTAGCGCAGCACCGGCACGCCGTTCCGGGTCTCCCAGCCGACGGTGTCGAAATCCCCGCGCTCGAACTCCTCGGCCCGGCCGGTCATGACATTGACCTTGTACAGGGCGTTGATGCGCCGCGCCTGGGTCGGGGCCATCATCAGCACATGTTCGGGGTCGTCGTGCAGCAGGTCGACGACGGAGCCGAGGTTGCGCATGGTCCGCATCCGCTGCGGCTCATTGTCGAACAGGACCACGGCGCCGCCGGTGTCGGGATTGATCGACACCATCCGCCGGGAAATCACGGCCTCGGCGGTGGTCGAACCCAGAGACCGGGCCGAGGTCCGCTCCGTGATGGTCCGCCCGCCGAGGGCGATACGAACCAGCAGACGTTCATCGCTCGCCCATGCCATCGACTCGCAGTCGACATCACCCAACGGCGCGCGTTTGGGCGGGGCGGACGGATTGGCGGCGTCCAGCACGTCGAGAACCGAGAGCCTGGCCCTGCCCTGATGGATCTCGCGGATGATGGCGATCCGCTCGCCCGACGGCGACAAGGCCACGCCCTTGACGCCGTCCTTGGCGTAGAAGTCCGCCAGGGCGTGGGGCGTGATCTGACGCGCCGCCACGGGTCCCGCCGCCGCCGCAATCCCGAGACCGCCGGCTCCCGCCAGCAGACCCCGGCGCGACAGCGCCCACCGCGCCGCTGCGGAATTCCTGCCCGTCATGATACGCCCCCGAACGCTACTACCCGCCTACCAACCCAAGGTTTGATCTGGCGTCAAGCGCAAGGATTCAGAGCATCGCCGGGATGACCCGGTCCGGTGGCCGGTGGCCGTTGTGGAAGGTCTGGATATTGGTGATCACGCGATCGCCCATGTCCTGCCGCGCCTCCAGCGTCGCCGAGCCCAGATGGGGCAGCAGCACAACATGGGCATGGCCCAGCAGACCGGGGTGAATCGCCGGCTCATGCTCATAGACGTCCAGCCCGACCCCGGCGATCGCCCGGCGCGCCACGGCGTCGGACAGCGCCGCCTCGTCAATCAGTTCGCCGCGGGCGGTGTTGATCAGGATGGCGTGCGGCTGAAGCCGGGCCAGACGTTCGGCCGACAACAGGTGGTGCGTCTCCTTCGTCGCGGGACAGTTCAGCGAGATCAGGTCCATCCGGGCCAGCATCTGGTCCAGATCGTCCCACCAGGTGGCGCCCAGCTCCTCGGCGATCATGGCCGGGACGGGTTTGCGGTTGTGATAGTGGACCTGCATTCCGAACGCCTTCGCGCGCCGGGCAAGGGCCTGTCCGATCCGGCCCATGCCCACAATGCCCAGCCGCTTGCCCCACAGTTTTCGCCCGGTCATCCAGGTCGGGGTCCAGCCTTCGAACCGGCCCTCCGCCACCACCTGGGCGCCCTCGACGATGCGGCGGCTGACCGCCAGGATCAACGCCATGGCCAGGTCGGCCGTGTCCTCGGTCAGGACGCCCGGCGTATTGGTCACGATCAGACCGCGCCCCACGGCCGCGTCGATGTCGATGTGATCGACGCCCGCGCCGAAATTGGCGATCATCTTCAGCTGCTCGCCCGCCGCCGCGATCAGGGCGGCGTCTATGGTGTCGGTGATGGTCGGGACCAGCACATCGGCGCGCTGCACCGCCGCCTCCAGCGCGGCGCGGTCCATCGGCCTGTCGGTCAGGTTCAGCTCGGCGTCGAACAGTTCGCGCATGCGCGTCTCGACCGCGTCGGGCAGCCGTCTGGTTAACACGACCTTAAGTCTGGGCGCGGACATTGGCGGCCTTCGGTTTCAATCGCTTCGGCTTATTGGCGCATCCCGTGTCTGGCAAGGCTCGCTCCCGCATCCAACGACTGGTCGTCCTTTCCGGCGTCCTCGCCGCCGCCATTCTGGCAGGGGCGGGCCAGGCCATGCCCGACGGCCGGCCGACCCCCAGCGGCCAGCCCGTGCCGCGTTGGCTGTCGCTGAAATCCGATGAGGTGCGGGCGCGGTTCGGGCCCGGTCTCGACTACCGGATCCTCTGGGAATACCGGGCCTCGGGCCTGCCCGTGCAGGTGGTCGCCGAGACGACGGAATGGCGCAAGATTTGCGATCCCGAAGGCGGCGTCGCCTGGGTCCACCGCAGCGTGGTGTCCAGTCGCCGCAGCGTCTTCAACGCCTCGGATACCGAGATTCCGATCCGCTCGGGCCCCTCGGAGACCGCCGCCCTGCGGGCCCGTCTGACGCCCCGCGCCCTCGTGGCCATGGAAGACTGCAAAGACGGTTGGTGCGAGGTGAGGGTGCGCCGGATGCGCGGCTTCGTGCGCCAGGGCGATGTCTTCGGCGCCCAGGAACGGGCCCTGTGCAGCGCTGCCCGACCGGCGGGACGCGGTCGCTAGCCGGAGCCATCCGGTTCAACCGCTAAAATGTTGAGCCGCCGGTTCCCGTCGTGTACCCCGGCTGCAACACCCGCTGGAGAGCGCCCTTGAGCCAGTCGCAATATCCGTCGTCGTTCGACTACGAGGCCCTTCTGGCCTCGGGCCGGGGCGAGCTGTTCGGCAATGGCAACGCCCGCCTGCCGGCTCCGCCCATGCTGATGCTGGACCGGATCATCACCATCAACGCGGACGGCGGCGCCCACGGCAAGGGCTATATCGAGGCCGAACTCGATATCCATCCGGACCTCTGGTTCTTCCAGTGCCACTTCATCGGCGACCCCGTCATGCCCGGCTGTCTGGGCCTGGACGCCATGTGGCAGCTGGTCGGCTTCTACCTCGGCTGGATCGGCGGCCCCGGAAAGGGTCGGGCCCTTGGCGTCGGCGAGGTCAAATTCACAGGCCAGGTCACGCCGGACATCAAGAAGGTCGTCTACAAGATCGACCTGAAACGGGTCATCAACCGCCGGCTGGTCATGGGCATCGCCGACGGGGTTCTCGAAGCCGACGGCGTCCCCATCTATACGGCGACCGACATGCGCGTCGGCCTGTTCGGGGCGACCGATCCGGTCAACGCCTGATTCCATCGTCAGCTTCAGACCGCGGCCAACGCGGCGAATTCGGAATGTAGAAGGAAACCACCATGCGGCGTGTCGTCGTCACCGGTCTGGGCATCGTCTCCTCCATCGGCACAGGCCAGGATGAGGTTTCCGCCTCCTTGCGCGAGGCCCGGTCAGGCGTCGTCGCGGCGCCGGACCACACGAAATACGGCTTCCGCTCCCAGGTCTGGGCCCCGCCGGCGCTGGGCGTGACGGCCGAGGACTGGGCCCCGCACGTTGACCGCCGCGCCGCCCGCTTCCTCGCCAACGGCACCGCCTGGGGCCACATCGCCTTCGAGGAGGCGCTGAAGGATTCCGGCCTGACCGCCGAGGAAATCCAGTCCGAACGCATCGGCCTGATCGTCGGCGAGGGCGGCCCCTCGACCCAGGTCATCCTCCAGGCCGCCGCCACCACGGTCGAGAAGAACTCGCCCAAGCGCATCGGGCCGTTCGCCGTGCCCAAGGCCATGGCCTCGGGGCCGTCGGCGGTGCTGGCCACCTGGTTCCAGCTCAAGGGAATCAACTATTCGATCTCCTCGGCCTGCGCGACCAGCGCCCACTGCATTGGCGCGGCCGCCGAACAGATCGCCTGGGGCAAGCAGGACGTGGTCTTCGCCGGCGGCTGCGAGGACATCGACTGGTCGATGTCCAACATGTTCGACGCCATGGGCGCCATGTCGTCGAACTTCAACGAGACGCCGTCCGTCGCCTCCCGGGCCTATGACAAGGACCGCGACGGCTTCGTCATCGCCGGCGGCGCCGGCATCGTGGTGCTGGAAGAGTATGAGCGGGCCGTGGCCCGCGGCGCGACCATCTATGCCGAGGTCACCGGCTACGGCGCCAATTCCGACGGCTATGACATGGTCGCCCCCTCGGGCGAGGGTGCCGAGCGCTGCATGAAGATCGCGCTGGAAATGGCCGGCAATCCGAAGATCGACTACCTCAACCCGCACGGCACCTCGACGCCGGTAGGCGACTCCAAGGAGATGGGGGCGGTCCGCAATGTCTTCGGTGACGATATGCCGATGATCTCCTCGACCAAGTCGCTGACGGGCCATTCCCTCGGCGCGGCCGGGGCGCAGGAGGCGATCTACTGCCTGCTGATGATGAAGCACGGTTTCGCCGCCGAAAGCGCCCACATCGAAAACCTCGATCCCGAGTTCGAGGGCATGCCGATCCTGCGCAAACGCCACGACGGCGAGCTGAAGCACGTCATGTCCAACTCCTTCGGGTTCGGCGGCACCAACGGGACGCTGATCCTGTCGAAGGTCTGAGGGCAACCGGGACGGCGCCGGTGCGCTATAGTCGGCCCCCACGCGGCCGGAGCCTGACCTGACCCCCGACCCCTACATCCTGTTCCTGCTCGGCCTCGGCGCCGTCGTCCTGCTGGTGTCCTGGGCGCCGGTAGGTCTGAGGCGGTTGCCGCTGACCCTCGCCATCCTGTGTGTGGCCGTGGGCGTTCTGGTGTTCAGCACCGGCCTGCTGTCCTTCAATCCCGACCCGCGGACCTGGGACACGGCCACCGAACGGCTGACCGAGCTGGTGGTCATAATCAGCCTGATGGGCGCGGGGCTGAAGCTGGACCGGCCGCCGGGCTGGCGCAGCTGGGCGACGACCTGGCGACTGCTGATCGTCGCCATGCCCCTGACCATCGCGGCGGTCGCCTGGCTGGGCTGGGCCGGCCTCGGCTTCAGCCTGGCGCTCGCCCTGTTGTTCGGCGCCTGTATGGCGCCGACGGATCCCGTCCTGGCCGCCGATGTCCAGGTCGGCCCGCCGAAATCCGGCAACGAGGACGAGGTCCGCTTCGGCCTGACTTCCGAGGCGGGCCTGAACGACGCCCTCGCCTTTCCCTTCGTCCACCTCGCCATCCTCGCCGCCGCCGGAGGGCTGGCGACCCAGGCGGGCCTGTCCGACTGGTTCACGATCAAGGTCGGCTGGAAGCTGCTGGCCGGACTGGCCGCCGGCTGGCTGATCGGCAAGGTTTTCGGTCACCTGCTGTTCCGTCGCCGCCGTAGCCTGTCGAAATTCGGCGATGGACTGATCGCCCTGGCCGCCACCCTGATCGCCTATGCGGCGGCCGAGCTGATCCACGGCTACGGCTTCCTCGCCGTCTTCGTCTGCGCCGTGACCATCCGCGCCTCGGAACGCGACCACGACTTTCATCAGGAGATGCACGACTTCTCCGACCAGATCGAACGCCTGCTGATGATGCTGTTGCTGGTGCTGTTCGGCGGCGCGCTCGCCAACGGCCTTCTGTCCAGCCTGACCTGGACCGACGCCCTGATCGGCCTGGCGGTGGTCTTCGTGGTGCGGCCTGTCGCCGGCCTGCTGGCCATGACCGGCTCGGGCCAGCCATGGCGCGAGCGCCTGCTTCTGGCCTTCCTGGGCATCCGCGGCGTGGGGTCGGTCTATTATCTCGCCTATGGCATCAACCACGGCGAGTTCGGTGACAGCGAGCGGATCTGGGCCGTGGTCGGCTTCATCATCCTCGTCTCGATCCTCGTCCACGGGGTCACCGCGACGCCCCTGCTGGACCGGCTGACCCGGCGGCGCGAGGCACAGGCGGGCTGACGCTTCCCCCCAAAGCCGGGCGCTGCTAACCCTCCGGGGACGGCCTCAAGCAGTGAGCGACGGCGTCGCGAGCGCCAGGCCAACAAGAACGAACACGGAGACGACCTATGGCGAGCGAGAGCGGCTGGAACATGCCAACCGGCGACCTGATGAAGGGCAAGAAGGGCCTGATCATGGGGGTCGCCAATTCGAACTCCATCGCCTGGGGCATCGCCTCCCAGCTGGCGGCCCAGGGCGCCGAACTGGCCTTCACCTATATGGGCGAGGGGCTGGAGCGCCGGGTGCGGCCGCTGGCCGAGAGCGTGGGCGCCAAACTGCTGATCCAGGCCGACGTCACCGACGACGCCTCCATGGACCGGGCCTTCGCCGAGCTGGAAAAGGCCTTCGGCACGATCGATTTCGTCGTCCACTCCGTAGCCTTCGCCAACAAGAACGAGCTGCAGGGTTCCTTCGTCGACAACACCACCCGCGACAGCTTCCTGCTGGCCATGAACATCTCGGTGTTCAGCTTCGTCGACGTGGCCAAACGGGCGTCGAAACTGATGCCCAACGGCGGGTCGATGATCACCATGACCTACCTCGGGTCCGAGCGGGCCATCCCCAACTACAACACCATGGGCGTGGCCAAGGCCGGTCTGGAAGCGGCGACCCGCTATATCGCCCGCGATCTGGGTCCCCGCGGCATCCGCGTCAACGCCATCTCGGCCGGGGCCATGCGCACCCTGTCCCTGGCCGGCATCTCGGGCGGCCGCGGCATGATCAGCCAGGGCCGGGCCATGTCCGCGATGAAGGAGGACACCTCCATGGAGGGCGTCGCCGGCGCCGCCCTGTGGCTATGCTCGGATCTCGGCTTCTCGACCACGGGCGAGGTCATCCACGTCGACGCCGGCTTCCACATGATGGGCATGGCGGCCGACGAGGAGGGGTGAGGGCCTCCGGCGCCCGGCGAACCGCCGTCTTTCCGGAAAAGGGACGTTTCCGTGGTTGACCGCCGGTACGCCTGTGCCAGCTTGGCCGTTCCCCTGACAGGAGAGGTCGCATGTCCCACAAGTTCGAAATCTACAAGGACAAGGCGGGCGAGTTCCGCGTCCGCTTCAAATACAATTCGGAAGTGATGTTCTCGACCGAGGGCTATTCGTCCAAGGCCTCGGCGAAGAACGCCATCGACTCGATCAAGAAGAACGGGCCTGACGCGCCGGTAGACGACACCACCGACTGACGCTCAGTCGGGCTCGCGCTCGCCGATCTCGTTCGGCCTCACTGCCAGCAGCCAGCCGTCGGTGATGTGCAGATCGGGCACGGCGTCTTTCGTGAATGGCAGAAACCAGGTCGGTCCGCCGGCGGCCGGGGCGATCTCGAGGATGTCGTCGGCGCCGAAATTCTGCACGGACTTCACCGTGCCGAGGACCAGCCCTTCGGGATCGCGGGCCTCCAGCCCGACCAGATCGGTCAGGTAGAATTCGTCCTCGTCCGGCTCGGGCAGCTTGTCGCGCGGGATGTAGAGCTTCAGCCCGCGCAGGGCGTCGGCGTCCTCCTTGGTGGCGATCTCCTTCGCCCGGCCGACGACGGCGGACTTCTCCGCCCGGCCCGTGGTCAGGGTCAGGCCGGTCGAACCGTCGGCCCGCAGCAGGACGCCATACGACAGCAGGGTCTTCGGCTCGGCGGTATAGGCGGTCACCCGCACCTCGCCCTTGACCCCGAACCCGCCGGCGACCTGGCCGACGAGGATGAGTTTGGTGTCGTTCATCGCCGCCTCGTTCTGATCCCGCGCCTCAAGTAGCGCGAAGCGCGGTAGGCGCACCCAATAAATGAAAAGCAGCGCCCGGTGGTCCGGACGCTGCTTTCCGATCGTCTGCGTCCCGCCGGAGCGGAACCCGAAACCCTTAGGCCTCGGTCTTTTCTTCTTCGGTCGCTTCGGCAGCCGGGGCTTCCTCGGCGGCGGCTTCGGCCGGAGCCTCTTCCGTCACAGCTTCCGCTTCAGCGGCCGGAGCCTCTTCAGCAGCAGCCTCGGCCGGGGCTTCTTCAGCGGCGGCTTCGGGCTCGGGCGCCGGCGCGTTCTTGGCGGCTTCAGCGGCGGCCTTGGCTTCTTCCTTGGCGCGGACGGCGGCTTCAGCGGCCTCGATCTTGGCGGCGGCTTCGGCCTCGGCGCGGTCGGCTTCGCGCTGGGCGCGCTCGGCGGCGCGTTCCTGGGCCTTCTTGCCCGGCTCGGCCTTCTTCGGGTTGTTCGACTGGGTCCACTTGACCTTGCCGGCCAGGGCTTCGTCCTGGCTCAGGAAGCGCGCGACGCGGTCGGTGGGCTGGGCGCCCTTGCCGAGCCATTCGGCGATCCGGTCGGTCTTCAGGGTGACGCGCTTCTGCTCGCCGTCGCGCGGAAGCATCGGGTTGTAGGTGCCGACGCGCTCGATGAATTTGCCATCGCGGGGCGAATGGCTGTCGGCGACGACGATGTAATAGTAGGGGCGCTTCTTGGCGCCGCCGCGGGCCAGACGAATCTTCAGCATTTTCAGTCTCTTTCTTTAAGTCGGATTATTTCTTGGGAGGGAAGCCCGGAAGACCCGGAAGGCCCCCCGGAAGTTGTCCGCCGCCCAGGCCGGCAAGCCGGTCCTGAAGGGCTTTCATGTCTTCGGCGCTGGGCTCGGGCATGCGGCCGCCCCCCATCGCCTTGAGGCGGGCCATGTCGGGGCCGCCGCCCATGCCGCCGCCGAGGCCGCCCATCATGGCGGCCATCTGTTTCAGGCCCTTGCCGCCGCCTTTCGACATGGACTTGACCATGTCGGCCATCTGGCGGTGCTGTTTGAGCAGGCGGTTGATGTCCTGGACCTCGACGCCGGCGCCGGCGGCGACGCGCTTCTTGCGGCTGGCGTTGAGCAGGTCGGGCTTCTTGCGCTCGGCCTTGGTCATCGAGGAGATGATGGCTTCCTGGCGCGCGATCATCCGGTCGTCGACGCCGCTGTCGGCCATCTGGGCCTTCATCTTGGCCACGCCGGGCAGCATGCCCATGATGCCCTGAAGACCGCCCATCTTCTTCATCTGCTGCAGCTGGCCGGCGAGGTCGTTCAGGTCGAACTGGCCCTTGGCCAGTTTGCGGGCCATGGCCTCGGCCTTCGACTGGTCCAGCTCCTGCGACGCCTTCTCGACCAGGGCGACGATGTCGCCCTGACCCAGGATGCGGCCGGCGACGCGGCGGGCGTCGAACACTTCCAGCGCATCGACCTTCTCGCCCGCGCCGATGTATTTGATCGGCAGGCCGGTGACGGCGCGCATCGACAGCATGGCCCCGCCGCGCCCGTCGCCGTCGGCGCGGGTCAGAACGAGGCCGGTCAGCGGCAGACGGTCGTGGAAGGCCTTGGCGGTGCGCACCGCGTCCTGACCGGTCAGGCTGTCGGCGACCAGCAGGGTCTCGACGGGTTTGGCGACCGACGCGACCTCGGCCACCTCGGCCATCAGGGCCTCGTCGAGGGTGATCCGGCCGGCGGTGTCGAGGATCAGGACGTCGAAGCCCTGGAGTTTCGCGGACTGCAGCGCGCGTCGGGTGATCTGGATCGGCGACTCGCCGGCCACGATCGGCAGGACCGCGACCTCGATCTGTTTGCCGAGGGTCTGCAGCTGCTCCATGGCCGCGGGACGACGCGTGTCCAGCGAGGCCATCATGACCTTCTTGCGGTCGAACTTGGTCAGCCGGAGCGCCAGCTTGGCAGAGGTCGTCGTCTTGCCGGAGCCCTGCAGGCCGGCCATCAGGATGACCGCGGGCGGCGTGGCGTTCAGATTGATCGGAGTCGGCTCTTCGCCGCCCAGCATCTCGACCAGGCCGTCATAGACGATCTTGACCACCTGATCGGCCGGCTTGACCGAACGGATGACGTCCTCGCCGGTGGCGCGCTCGGTGGCGAAGGCGATGAAGTCCTTGACGACGGGCAGGGCGACGTCGGCCTCGAGCAGCGCCACACGGACTTCGCGCATCGCCTCGGTGACGTCCTTTTCGGACAGGGCGCCGCGCCCGGTGATCCGGTCGAAGACGCCTGTCAGCCGCTCGTTCAGAGCCTCGAACATACAAACCTCGTCAGCCCTGCGGGCCACCACATCCAACGGGTGAGACGGTCTCCATAGCGAAATGGCCTCCGGCGACGATCACGTCGGCGGAGGGTTCTCGCCATCCTCGTCCGGTCGGAACCGGGGTCGTGATGGTGGAGACGCGAGGTTCACTTGCGTCGGAAGCGGCGGCTTATGGCGGAAAAGGGGGGCGAAGACAAGGCAGGGGACAGGTTCAGCCTGATCACCGTTCAGCTTTCCGCGAATTCATCCTGCGTCGCGATTTCGCCTCGGAACGCTCACGCGGCTGAAACGGGGCGGGCGCATCTGAACGCCGTCGCCGCCACGAGCGACGCAGACCTCCGCAGGAGATCGCCATGAAAACCCTCGCTTCTCTCGTCGCCGCCCTGTCTGTCAGCCTCGCAGCCAGCGCCGCCTCCGCCGGGGAGGCCCGCGTACAATGGGGCGATCTCGATCTTTCGAGCGCCGCCGGGGCGGACGCTTTCGACGCCCGTGTCGCCGCCGCCGCCTCCCGGATGTGCCGGGGCGTCAAACGGCCTGGCAGCCGCATCAACGACCGCGCCTTCTGCCGCACGGCCTTCCGCGATGAGGCCGTCCGTCAGCTGCCCGGCGCAGTCCAGGTCGACTACGCGCTCAGCCGCCTGCCGATTATTCTCTGACAAGCAAAAGGGCCGGCGGATCGCTCCGCCGGCCCCGTTGTTGTTGTCGCCAACGAGCCGCCGCTCGGCGAGCGTCATGGACCCCGTCAGGACGTCGGGAAGCCCCGAACCTTCAGCAGAGCCGTCACATCCGGGTCGCGGCCGCGGAAGCGGCGATAGGCCTCGGCGCGGTCGGTGGTGTTGCCCTCGGCCAGGATGATGGCCTTGTAGCGGGCCGCGATGTCGGGATTGAAGACGTCGCCCGACTCCTCGAAATAGGCCCAGGTGTCGGCGTCCATGACCTCCGACCAGAGGTAGGAATAGTAGCCGGCGGAATAGGCGTCCGAGGTGAACAGGTGATTGAACTGCGGCAGGCGGTGCCGCATCACGATCTCCTTCGGCATGCCGTACCGCGCCAGGCTCTCGCGCTCGAAGGCGTCGATGTCGGTCGGCGGCGTCGCCTGGGTGTGCAGGTCCATGTCGACCAGGGCCGAGGACAGATAGCTGACGGTGTCATAGCCCTGGTTGAAGGTGCCGGACGCCTCGATCTTGTCGACCAGCGACTGCGGCATCGGCTGGCCGGTCTCCACATGCTTCATATAGCCGTCGAGGATCGGCCGGCTCAGCACCCAGTGCTCATGCACCTGCGACGGATACTCCACATAGTCGCGCGGCGTGCCGCCCAGGGCCGGATAGGTATAGGCCGCTGACAGCGAGTGCAGGGCGTGGCCGAACTCGTGGAACAGGGTCTGGGCGTCGTCCAGCGAGATCAGGATCGGCTGGCCGCCCTCGGCCTTGGTGAAGTTGTTGTTGTTCGACGACAGCACATTCTTGACGCCGTCATAGGTCGAATAGGAACGATAGGTCGTGGCCCAGGCCCCCGACCGCTTGCCCGCGCGCGAGAAGTCGTCGGAATAGAACAGGCCGACATGGCTGCCGTCGGCCTTGTTGGTGACCTCGAACACCTCGACGTCCGGATGGAAGCCCGGGACGCTGCCGGCCGGCACCGGGGTGAAGTCGAATCCGTACAGCCGCCCGGCCATGTAGAAGGCGCCGCGCTTGACGTTGTTGAGCTCGAAATACGGCTTCAGCTCGTTCTGATCGAGGTCGTACTTCTGCTTCCGGACCTTCTCCGCATAATAGAGATAATCCCACGGCTCGATCTCGTGACCGGCGATCGCCCGCATGTCGGCGACCTCCTCGATGACCCGCGCCTTGGCCGGCGCCCAGACCCGGTTCATCAGGCCCATGGCCGCGGCCGGGGTCTTGGCCATCGTGTCCTGCATCCGCCATTCGGCGTGGTTGGCGAAGCCCAGCAGCTTGGCCCGCTGGTCGCGCAGGCGGACGATCTCGGCGATGGTCGCATTGGTGTCGTTGGCGTCGCCATTGTCGCCGCGGTTGACGAATTTGCGCCAGACAACCTCGCGCATAGCGCGGTCATCGCCGAAGCTCAGGAAGGGGTCGACGCTCGAGCGCGTGTTGACGATGGCCCACCCCTCGACGTTGCGCGACCGCGCGGCGGCGGCGGCGGCGGCCTTGTTCGAGGCCGGCAGGCCGGCGACGCCGGCTTCGGTCGGGATCACGGTCCAGGCGTTCTCGTCGGCCACGACCTTCTGGCCGAAGCTGGTGAAGGCGTTGGACAGGGCGGTGTTGATCCGGCCCAGTTCGGCCTTGCCGGCCGCGTCCAAGGCGGCCCCGTTGCGCACGAAGGCGTCACGGCTGCGCTCGGCCAGACGGGTCTGTTCGGCGCTCAGGCCATGGGCGGCTGCGTTGTCGGCGACCGTCTTGACGCGCTGGAACAGGCGTTCGTTGAAGGTGATCTCATTGCCGGCCTGGGTCAGGATCGGCGCCACCTCGCGCTGCACCGCCTGATAGTCGGGCGAGCCGATATTGCCGGTCATGACGCCGAACATCGCCAGCGCCCGCCCCAGGGGTTCGCCGGCCATCTGGCTGGCCACCAGGGTGTTGGCGAAGGTCGGCGGTTCGGGATTGTCGGCGATGGCGGCATATTCGGCGCGCTGCAGCTCGATGCCCTCGAGGATGGCCGTCTTCAGCTTGTCGGCGGTCACCCGGTCCCAGGGCGGCACCCCCTCGTACGGACCGGTCCAGACCTGCAGCAGCTCGGCGCGCGGCGTCTGCACCGGCAGGACAGCGCGGGCGGCGGCGGCGTCGGAGGCCAGGGTCGCGGCGGAGGTTCCGCCGCCCAGGGACATGCCGTTGGCGGCGCAGGCCGAAAGGGCGAACAAGCTGCCCCCGGCGACGAGAAGCTGGCGTCTGTGCATGGGTATTCTCCGTGGTTCATGAACCTTCCGGCTACCCTACGCGCATCCTGGATGACGGTCACATGAACGCGGCGTAAGATATGGGAGGGTGCCGTCGCAGCCTGGAGACCGAACGATGTCCCGTTACCGCACTTTCCTGTTCGCAGCGCTGGTCATGTCCGCTCCGGCGGCTCCCCTCCTGGCCCAGGAACCCCCGAGCCAGCGATCACCCGACCGAATCGCTCCGTCCCGGCCGACCCAGGGCGTCCAGCCGGCTCTGCCGCGCCCGCTCGGCGATTGGGCCCGCGCCCGCGCCCAACGCCCGGCGGTTTCCGGAGCCGCGCTTTTGGCTGAGGCGGAGGCGCAGGCGATGCAACAGGCTGAGGCGCTGGACTTGGCGGATATGCCTGTTGAGGTGGCCGTCCAGATGATCATGGCGTTGATCGCTGAGGTCGCGCGGGACGATCTGAGAGACCAAGCCGAGGAAATGCTGGACCACCTCGCGGAAAAGAAGATGGCCCGCGAGGAACGGTCGCACAGGGCTCAGTGTCCTGCCGGGCGACCGGACGGAACCCGCCCCCCTGAAGGCTGCTGAGTAGACGGACCGTTTCTCCCGAACCCAAATCCGTCTAAAGGCCGCGGCATGGCGATTGGCGTATTTGACTCCGGCGTGGGCGGCCTGACGGTCCACCGCGAACTGACACGACGGTTCCCTGACCGGGACTTCGTCTATCTGGCCGACCAGGCCAACGCCCCCTATGGCGGGCGCGGCGGCGAGGAAATCGTCGACCTGACCCGCGCGGGCTGCGAGCGGCTGTTCGAGGCCGGGGCCAATGTCATCGTCCTGGCCTGCAACACCGCCTCGGCCATCGCTCTTCGTCGTCTGCAGCAGAGCTGGGTGCCCGAGGCGCGCGCGCGTCACGGCCGTCCCGTCAATGTTCTGGGCATCATCGTTCCGACCATCGAGGCCGCCACCGGCATGCCCTGGGACTATGAGGCCGAGCGCCACGGCGACAAGATCGAGGCCATCGACGTCACCGGCGTCTTCTGCACCGCCGCCACGGCCATGAGCCGCGTCTATGAGATCGAGATCGACAAGCGGCGCGAGGATCTGGCCGTCTTCTCCGAGCCCTGCCCGGGCCTCGCGGGCCTCATCGAGCTCGGCGCCCCGGCCGAGGAGCTGAAGGTGGTGGTCGATGACCACGTCGACGCCCTGCGCCGCCGCATCGGCCGACATCCGGACCAGGCCATCCTAGGCTGCACCCACTATGAGATCGTCGCCGACCTGTTTGCAGCGGCCCTGCCGCCGGGAACGCCGGTGATCCACCAGCCCACGGCCGTCGCCGACGCCCTCGACCGGTATTTCGCGCGCCATCCCGAATACGACCTCGGTGGCTCGGGCCGTCGCGACTTCCTGACCACCGGCAAGGCCGGCCCCCAGTCTGATCTGGTCAGCCAGTTCTGGGGCGCGCCCCTGACCTTCACGCCGGCCTGACTTCTGAAGGCCGGTCTTCAGCGCCGCTTCATCGAATACGGCGAGGGCTGGGGCCCGGCCTCCCAGCCGAACAGCCTGAGCCAGGCCTCGACCAGAAGCAGGTTGGGAACCCAGCACAGGAAGGAGATCGCGCGATAGCCGACGTCGAACTCCAGACCGGTCAACGGGATCATCGGCAGCATGATCCTCAGCGTCACCGCCGCGAAGGTCAGCGACAGGCTGCGGATCATCCAGCGGCGATGCTGGGCGAACTCGCCCGTGACGGCCTTGCGCCAGCCCATGACGGTGGCGCTGAACCATGCGACGGCCAGTCCGCCGAAACCGGCCGTCGCCACCGGACCCGCCGAGGCATGCAGCGCCAGCCAGAAGCCGGCGACCGCGCTGATCAGACACGCCAGAACATAGGTCCGCCCCGCCCAGCGGTGCCAGATTCGCCGGGGTCCGCGCCGGGTGACCAGCTGGAAAGATCCCAGGACCAGGGCGACCACCCCGCCGCCCACATGGGCCAGCACCGCCATGGGCCAGTCGGCGATCTGGCTCACCATCGGCGGCGCCGGGAACGGAACCGCGGGCAGCAGATAGCGCGCGCTGACCAGCGCGACGCCGAGGGCCAGAACGGCCATCAGGCCGAACATTGTTGTCGCAATCACTCTCGTCACGCCGCCGGCTCCCCTGTGGGCCGGCATGGGTTGAACCGGTCCGGGAGGGCGTGTCAGCCTCGCCTTCGCGAACGGGACGGCTCCCTTCGCGAACGGAGCGGGGCGTGACGGCAGGCGAGGCGATCAGACGGTTCGGGGCCCTCAGGCTGGGCCGGTCCGGGGCGGCGGAACTGGCCGCCCTCGTGCTGTTCGGCCTCTTTCTGGCGGCGGTGGCCCCCTTCGGCACGGCGGAGACGCCGCCGCCGTTCCGCTATTTCTACTGGCAGATGGCGATGGTTGGCGGGGGCGTCATCGCCGCCGTCATCGAGCCGCTGGTCGCCGGCCGCCTGTCCGGCCGCCCGCGGCTGTTTGTCGTCGCCCAGCTGACGGCCATGACCCCGGCTATCGCCCTCTGGATCTCCTTCCTGCCGGTGCTCCTCCTTGGCGCGCGACTCTCGGCCGAACGCATCCTGCAGGTCATGCCGGATGTCCTGACCATCAATGTTGCGGTGGTGGTTCTGGCCTGGCTGACCCGAAAGGCGCTGAACCGCCGGGATGCGCCCCGTCCGGTTCCCGAAGGTCTGGCGCCCGCCGCCATCCGCACCCGCCTGCCGCCGCGTCTGGCGCGGGCCCGGCTGGTCGCGGTCGAGGCTGAGGACCATTATCTGCGCGTCCGCACCGAGGCCGGGTCGGCCCTGGTGCTGATGCGGCTCGGCGACGCACTGGAGGCCTTGTCGGGGATGGACGGCTTTCGCACCCACCGCTCCTGGTGGGTGGCGCGGACCGCCGTCGAGGCCGTGCGCTGGAAGGGCGGCCGGGGCGCCCTGACCCTGTCGGACGGTGCGTCCGCCCCGGTCAGCCGGACCTACGCCGCCGCCCTCAAGGGCACGGACTGGGCCGCGCCGGTCGGCTAGCCGGCCAGCGCCGCTTCCGACGCCGCGATCCGGCTGGCGGCGTGAACGACCGCGCCAATCCGCAGGGCGGTCTGCACATGGGTCGCCGGCACGCCGTGCTGGCGCAGCGCGCCTTCATGGGCGTCCAGGCAGGCGCCGCAGCCGTTGATGGCCGAGACGGCCGTCGACCACAGCTCGAAATCCATCTTGTCGACGCCCGGATTGGCCAGGACGTTCATCCGCAGGCGGGCGGGGATGGTCGTGTACTCGTGGTTCTTCATCAGGTGCAGCGAGCGGTAGTAGATGTTGTTCATGCCCATGATGGCGGCCGCGGCCTTGGCCGCGTTCATCGCCTCGGGGGACAGGACCGTCGCCGCCTGGGCCTCGATCGCCTTGACCACCGGCGCGACGCCGATCGCATGGGCCGAGGCGAGGAAACAGCCCCATTTCTGCTGGTCGTTGAGCACGGTCTCCGAGGCGAGCGAGCCGAGGTTCAGGGAGATGTCCTTGGCGTAGGCGGGCATCAGGTCGCGGAGGGCGTCAATCGACATGGGGAGTCCTCGAAACTTGGTCAGGATACAAAACAGGCGGCAGCCGCAGCCGCCGCCTGTTCCGGTTCAGGTAGATCGGACGGCTTAAGCCGCCAGCGTCTCGCCGCCGACCGGGCGGTTGCAGGCGCACAGTTCGTCGGTTTGAAGGGCGTCGACGACCCGCAGGGTGTCGGCCGGCGCGCGGCCCACGTTCAGATTGGTGACATAGACGTGCTGCACGACATTGTGCGGGTCGACCACGAAGGTGGCGCGCAGGGCGACGCCCTCGGCCTCGTCGAGGACGCCCAGGTCGCGGGCGAATTTGCCGCCGTTGTCGGCGAACTGCCAGATCGGCAGTTTCGACAGGTCGGCGTGGTCGCGGCGCCAGGCCAGCTTCACGAACTCATTGTCGGTCGAGCCGCCCATCACCACGGTGTCGCGGTCGTTGAACTCGCGCGCCAGCGAGGCGAATTCCGCGATCTCGGTCGGGCAGACGAAGGTGAAGTCCTTGGGATAGAAGAAGATCACCTTCCACTTGCCCTCGAAGCTGTCCTTGGTGATCGCCTCGAACGCCGAGACGCCGTTCTCCTCGTGGCTGTTGAAGCCCGGCTTGACGCCGATGATCTTGAAGTCCGGCAGTGTTTGTCCAACGCCCAGCATGGCGGGTTCTCCTGATGTCTGAATGGGATTGCGCCCGGGGAGGAGCGCCGCAGCTGCGAAATGGCTTGTGCAGTGCACAAAGTCAATCATTGGACACGACTTTGTTTGATAGATTTTCTCTATGATGTTCATAGGCGGGAACCCATCACCGGTTAGCTCCGCTTGACCTGCCGCCCCTGGCGCGCGACCCAAGGTCATGACCGCTGCGTTCAAAGCCGACCCCGCCTTCGAAGCCGGTTCCGTGGTCGCCTGCGACTGGCCCCTGTGTCAGGTGCGGCTGCAGGACGACGCCCGCTATCCGTGGCTCATCCTGATCCCCCGCCGCGCCGGACTGCAGGAGATCGAGGATCTGACCGGCGCCGAGCGCGCCGCCCTGATGGACGAGGTCGTCCGCGCCGGCGAACTGGTGCGCGAACTGGGTCAGGCCGCCGGTCGGCCGGTGCAGAAGCTGAACGTCGCCGCCCTCGGTAATGTCACCGCCCAGCTGCACGTCCATGTCGTCGGTCGCCGCCACGACGACGGCCAGTGGCCTGATCCGGTCTGGGGGCGAGGCGCCGCCGTGCCCTACGGCGCCAACGGGCTTCAGGCGGCGGTGTCGCGCATCCGGCTCAGTTCGGGCGGATAAGGCTCACGGCGCGGGGTTCGCCGTCGATTGTCAGCACGCCGCGCCAGCCGTTCCCGGCCCGCTCCAGCGTCATGGCGCCGGATCCCTCGAGCGTCAGGGTCGTCCCGTCCGAGATCGCCGCGCCCCAACCCGCCGGACCGCGCCAGCCGCCCTCGACCGGACCGACGCCGGGATCGGTCAGGACCAGATCGTAAAGCGTCCGGCCGGTCGCATCGACAATCCGCCAGATGCCGTCCATCCGCCCCGCGGCCTGATCGGCCCGGATCTCGGCGGAGGCCACGCCCTGCTCATAGGCCGCCTCGACGTCGCTCGGCGTATATTCATAGGACCGGACATAAGCCTCGACCACGACCGGCGTTTCCAGCGGACGGCGGTACAGGTCGCCGTCGGCGTCGCCCTGGGCCGGTTCACGGCCGAAATCCCGGCCCGGCTCGAACGGACGGATCACCGGCGCCTGGTAGGCGGCCTGGGTGGACGGATGCGGCGCGGGCTCCTGCATCAGCAGGCCGGCGAAGGCGAAGGCGATCAAACCCGACATGCGGCCAGACTGCCGTGAACGGGCGCGGATGACAAAGGCCGTGCACCCCACCCGCGAATTCGTGATCGCCGATGCCGCACCTGCTCACGTTTCGTTGACCCCCGCCGCCACGCTGACTAAACCCGGTCCACCGGTTTCGAGCGGCTGAATTCGCTCAGGTTTCTGAGAACCATTCGCAATATGTCGACCTCCCCCCTGCCGGGCGACGCCTCCAACGACCCGTCTGACGATCAGACCGGCCGGTTTGTGGTCCAGCCCAACGGCCGCGTCCGTCCCCTGTCGCCACATCTGCAGATCTGGCGCTGGCACGTGACCATGTTCGCCTCGATCCTGAACCGCATGACCGGCGGGGCCCTGTCCGCCGGAGCGGTGCTGATCTTCCTCTGGCTGATGGCCGTGGCCTTCGGACCGGACGCCTATGCGACCTTCACCGGCTGGATGGGGTCGCCCCTGGGCCTGCTGATCTGGTTCGGCCTGACCGTCGCCCTGTGCCTGCACCTGGCCGGCGGCGTCCGCCACCTGATCTGGGACGCCGGACACGGCCTGTCGCCCAAGGCCGCCGACGCCCTGTCCTGGGCCTCGATCATCGGAGGCGTCGTCATCGCCCTGGCCTTCTGGGTCTTCCTGTTCAGCTCGGGGAGGGTCGCGCTGTGAGCCGCTACACCAAGGCCTTCGTAAAGGGCGTCAAGGTCTCCGAACGCCACGGCGCAGCGGAATGGACCGCCGAACGCGCCTCGTCCCTGATCCTCGTGCCGTTGACCCTGTGGGGCCTGTGGAGCGGGTTCGCCCTGTCCGGCGGCGGCTATGACGGCGCCCTGGCCTGGTTCCGGTCGCCGGTGAACGCCGTCCTGCTGGCCGTGACCCTCCTGGTCAGCGTCTGGCACATGCAGATGGGGCTGAAGGTCATCGTCGATGACTATATCCACAAGCCCGGCTCGCGCGGCGCCCTGCTGGGCCTGATCGGCCTGCTCTGCGTCCTGATCGCGGCGGCGGGCGTATTCTTTATCGTACGGCTGGCCCTGGGCTCTGCGCCCCTGCCTGCCGGCTTCGGGATCTGACGGCTGATGGCTGCATATGAATTCGTCGATCACGCCTATGACGTCGTCGTCGTCGGCGCGGGCGGCTCGGGCCTTCGCGCTGCCCTCGGCGCGGCCCAGCAGGGGCTGAAGGTCGCCTGCGTCACCAAGGTCTTCCCGACCCGCTCCCACACCGTGGCGGCCCAGGGCGGCATCTCGGCCAGCCTCGGCAACATGGGCGAGGACAGCTGGCAATGGCACATGTACGACACCGTCAAGGGGTCGGACTGGCTGGGCGACCAGGACGCCATCGAATACCTCGTCCGCAACGCGCCCAAGGCCGTCTACGAGCTCGAGCACTGGGGCGTGCCCTTCTCGCGCACCGAGGAAGGCAAGATTTACCAGCGCGCCTTCGGCGGCATGACCCGGAACTTCGGCGAGGGTCCCGTGCAGCGCACCTGCGCCGCCGCCGACCGCACCGGCCACGCCATCCTGCACACCCTCTACGGCCAGTCGGTCCGCCGCGAGGTCGAGTTCTTCGTCGAATATTTCGCGCTGGACCTGATCATGCAGGACGGGGCCTGCACCGGCGTAACCGCGCTGAAGCTCGACGACGGCACCATGCACCGCTTCCGCGCCAAGCTGGTGATCCTGGCCACCGGCGGCTACGGCCGCGCCTATTTCTCGGCCACCAGCGCCCACACCTGCACCGGCGACGGCAACGCCATGGTCCTGCGCGCCGGCCTGCCGCTGCAGGACATGGAGTTCGTGCAGTTCCACCCGACCGGCATCTACGGCGCCGGCTGCCTGATCACCGAGGGCGCCCGCGGCGAGGGCGGCTATCTGACCAACTCCGAGGGCGAGCGCTTCATGGAGCGCTATGCCCCGACCGTGAAGGACCTGGCTCCCCGCGACATGGTCAGCCGCTCCATGACCATCGAGATCCGTGAGGGCCGCGGCGTGGGCCCGAACAAGGACCACATCCACCTGCACCTCGACCACCTCGACCCCGCCGTGCTGCACGAACGCCTGCCTGGCATCTCCGAGAGCGCGAAAATCTTCGCCGGCGTCGATGTCACCAAACAGCCGATCCCGGTCCTGCCGACCGTCCACTACAATATGGGCGGCATTCCCACGAACTATCACGGCGAGGTCCTGACCAAGGTCGGCGACAATGCCGACACCGTCGTGCCCGGCCTGATGGCGGTAGGCGAGGCGGCCTGCGTCTCGGTCCACGGGGCCAACCGCCTCGGCTCCAACAGCCTGACCGACCTGGTGGTGTTCGGCCGCGCCGCCGGCCTGCGCTGCGGCGAGGTGGTCGACAAGGCTTCGAAGGTGCCGGACGCCCCGGCCTCGATCACCGACGGTCACATCGCCCGTCTCGACCGCTTCCGCCACGCCAACGGCTCGACCCCGACGTCGAAGCTGCGCATCGACATGCAGCGCGCCATGCAGTCCGACGCCGCCGTCTTCCGCACCGGCAAGACGCTGGAGGAAGGCGTGGCCAAGCTGCGCGCCATCCACGCCGCAGGCGACGACATCAAGACCACCGACCGCGGCCTGATCTGGAATACCGACCTGGTCGAGACGCTCGAATACGACAACCTGATCGACCAGGCCCTCGTCACCATCGAGGGCGCCCTGAACCGCACGGAATCGCGCGGCGCCCACGCCCGTGAGGACTATCCGGACCGCGACGACGCGAACTGGATGAAACACACCCTCGCCTGGAAGGTCCCCGGCGAGGCGGTGAAGATCGACTACCGCCCGGTGCATAACTACACGATGTCCAAGGACATCGATTACATCGAGCCCAAGGCCCGGGTGTACTAGGAACCGACGATGGCCCGCACGCCCCGGACTCCTCCGATGACGCCCGACCCGGCCCCACAGCCGGTTCCGGGCGCGACCGCGGCCCGTTTGCCGCGCCGGTCGCTCGGGCTGAAACTGTTGCTGGTCTGCGGACTGGCGCTGGTGATGAGCATCGCCGCCCTGTTCGTCTTCGCCCTGTTGATGGACCGTTCGAACCGCGCCGAACAGGTCGCGGAAGAGGTCGGCGGCCTGATGGGCGGACCCCAGACCTTCCTCGGCCCCGTACTGGCCGTGCCCTATACCCGCGCCACCGCCACAGCCGAGGCCGTGCCCGCCGGCGCCCTTGCCGGCCCCGTTCGCGCGGTGACCGAAAGCGGCGTCTGGCACATCTTCCCGACCCGCGGCCGGGTCGAGGCCGCCACGGCGTCCGAAGTCCGCAGCCGTTCGCTGTTCAAGGTGCCGGTCTATACGGCCGACCTGACCTATTCGGCCCGTTTCGACCTGACCAACGCCGGGGCCGAGGCCCCGCGCGGCGCCGTGCTGGACTGGAGCCGGGCCGAGATCATTCTGGGCGCCTCCGACGCACGCGGCGCGAAGTCAGACATCGGCCTGACCGTCGGCGGTCAGACGGTGGCCCTGACGCCTTCCTCGGTCGAGGCGACGACCGGTCTCTCCTACGGCGACGATTACGACAGCCGCGCGCCGCGCGGCGACGGCCTGCGTCTGTTCGGGACCCGTCTGCCCGAGGCCCAGCGCGCGGCCGGAACCTTCGACGTAGCCGGCCGGGCGACCTTCTCCGGAGCCCAACGGGTCGCGGTCCTGGCTTTCGCCGGCACCACGGAGGCCGTCATCAAGGGCGACTGGCCCCACCCGTCCTACAATGGCGGTTTCCTGCCGGCGCGACAGGCCCCGGCGGCCGAAGGCCCCGGCTTCAACGCGTCCTGGACGGTTCCCTTCGTGGCGCGCGGCGTGCCGGTCGAGGGCGGCTCCGACGCGCTCAGCCGCCTCGGCGCCACCGAACTGGCCGTGACCTTCGTCGAACCCGCCAACCCGTATCAGTCGGTCAGTCGCTCGCTGAAGTACGCACCGATGTTCATCGGCCTGGTGTTCCTGGCCTATTTCCTGTTCGAGACGACGACGGGCCGCCGCGTCCACCCGGCGCAATACATCCTCGTCGGCATGGCGCAGGTGATCTTCTACATGCTGCTGCTGTCGATCGCCGAACACACCGGCTTCGACGTCGCCTTCGCCATCGCGGCGGCGGCGACGGTGGGCCTGATTTCCGCCTATGCCGGATGGACCTTCGACAGCCGCGCCCAGGGCATCCGTGCACTGGTCGCCTTCACCTTCCTGTACGGCCTCATCTATGTGCTGATGCGGCTTGAAGACTATGCGCTGCTGGTCGGCGCCCTCTCCAGCTTCGCGGCCATCGCGGCCGTCATGTATTTCACCCGCAAGGTCGACTGGTACGGCATGGCGGGCAACGACACCCGGGACATCGCCTGATGGTTCAACTCACCCTCCCCAAGGGCTCCAAACCCGCGCGCGGCAAGGTCCACAAGGCCCCGGCCGGCGCGAAAAACGTCAAGACCTACAAGGTCTATCGCTACGACCCCGAGGTCGACGCCGACCCGCGCTGGGACACGTTCGAGATCTCGGCCGACGACCACGGCCCGATGCTGCTGGACGCCCTGATCCACATCAAGAACGAGATCGACCCGACCCTGACCTTCCGGCGCTCGTGCCGCGAGGGCATCTGCGGATCCTGCTCGATGAACATCGACGGGCGCAACACCCTGGCCTGCACCAAGGGCTGGGAGGAGTGCTCCTCCTCGACCATCTCCATCGCCCCCCTGCCGCACCAGTCGGTGGTCAAGGATCTGGTGACGGACCTGACCCTGTTCTACGCCCAGTACGACTCGATCCAGCCCTACCTCCAGTCCGACGAACCGGACCCGGAGAAGGAGCGCATCCAGCTGCCCGAAGACCGCGCCAAGCTGGACGGCCTGTATGAATGCATCCTGTGCGCCTGCTGCTCGACCTCCTGCCCGAGCTACTGGTGGAACCAGACGGAATACCTCGGCCCGGCCGCCCTGCTGCAGTCGTACCGCTGGATCGCCGACAGCCGCGACGACGCCACCGACAAGCGGCTCGACGACCTCGAGGACCCGTTCAAACTCTACCGCTGCCACACCATCATGAACTGCGCCCAGGTCTGCCCCAAGGGGCTCAACCCGGCCGAGGCGATCGCCAAGACCAAGAAGCTGATGGTGGCCCCGGGTCGGAAGAAGACGGAAGCGGCCTGATCCTTGGCGAAGATTACCTACATCGAACACGACGGCCGCGAGCACACGGTCGAGGTCAAGACCGGCCTCTCCGTCATGGAGGGGGCGATCCGCAACAACGTCCCCGGTATCGACGCCGACTGCGGCGGGGCCTGCGCCTGCGCCACCTGCCACGTCTATGTCGATGAGGCGTTCCAGGCCGAAACCGGCCGGGCCTCGGCCATGGAGGAGTCGATGCTGGACTTCGCTGAGAACGTCCAGCCGAACAGCCGCCTGTCCTGCCAGATCCGGGTCTCGGACGATCTCGACGGCCTGATCGTCCGCCTGCCCGAAAACCAGCACTGAGCCGCGGCCGTGGGCCGCGCCAACCCTGGTCTTGTCGATCTGGTCGGCCGGTTGATCGCCGATGGTCCGAAGGATAGCCCGCCGCTCATCGCCGTGGTCGGGGCGCAGGGGTCCGGCAAGACCACCCTGGCCCGCGCCGCCGCCGAGCGGTTCGGGGCGGTGCAGATCTCCATCGACGACGTCTATCTTACCCGGGCCGAACGCGAGGCCATGGCGCGCGAGGTCCATCCGCTGTTCCTCACCCGAGGTCCGCCCGGGACGCACGATCTGGATCTGCTTCAACAGTTGATCGACGCCCTGTCCGCCGCCGGGCCGGCCGACGAAACCCGCATCCCCGACTTCGACAAGCGCGGCGACGACCGCCGGCCCATCGAGGCCTGGCGGGTCTTCCGTGGCCGCCCCTCCGCGATCCTGATCGACGCCTGGTGCCTCGGCGCCCTGCCCGAAGACGCGGCGGCGCTGGCGGAGCCGGTCAATGCGCTGGAAGCCGACCACGACCCCGACAGCGACTGGCGCGGCGCCGTCAACGGCTTCGTCGGCGGGGCCTATGCCGACTTCATCGCGCGGTTCGACGCCGTTCTGTTCCTGCGCGCGCCGTCGTTCGATGTGGTGCTGGACTGGCGCTGCCAGCAGGAGGCTGATCTGCTGGGCGTCGCCCCGGCCGACCTCCCCGCCGCTGAACGTGAGCGGCTGGCGGGTTTCATCCAGTATTTCGAACGCATCACCCGCCACATGCTGGACGGCGGCGTGAAGGCTGATGTCGTGGTGCAACTGGATCGAAACCGTCTGCCGGGCTCTATGGACGCATGACCGCCCCGCAGGATCGCCGTTTTGAGCCGCGCTCGCCCGCCAATGTCCGCGCCGTGGTTGTTGCGCCCGGCTTTGAGCTGCCCTGCCAGCTGATCGATCAGTCGGCCCAGGGCTGTCGTATCCGGCTGGACCGGAATCTCGTCATGCCGAAGGTGGTGATGGTGATCGACATCGCCCAGGGCGTCGCCATCGAGGCGCAGGTGGCCTGGCAGAAGGGTCTTGAGGCCGGCCTCAAACGCATCGGCCAGGCCTCGCTGCGCGGTCTGACGCCCTCCCGCCTCTCCGATGCACGGGCGGCCTGGATAAGGGCGGGCGGCCGCTAGAGGGCCGTCACGGCCTTGATCGCCACATAGACGGCGACGATCAGGATCAGGCCCGCGAACAGACGGCGACCGAGGATGGCATTGGCGCCCAGCCGTTTGGCGATGGGAAGGCCGGCGAGAGTTCCCGCCGTCCCGCCGACCGCCATGGCCGCCACGATCGGCCAGTCAATCAACCCCGACAGGGCGTAGTTGGCCGCCGTCGTCGCCCCGAAGGCCGCGACGCTGACGAGGGACGAGGCCTGGGCCAATGCCAGGGTCATGCCCGCCGCGCCCATCAGGCCGGGAACGATCAGAAAACCGCCGCCGATGCCGAAGAAGCCCGCGGCGACGCCGACGCCGGCTCCTGAGGCGGCGACGCGCGGGGCCATGGCGCGGGTCAGGCGGACGCTCTCCGCCCCGACCGGCGCGTTGGGCCTGAGCATGGCCAGGGCGACCAGTCCCATGGCCAGTGCAAAGAAGATCAGCAGGGCGTGGCCGTCGATCGCCTTGGCCACCGATGATCCCGCGAAAGCCCCGATCGAGCCGGTCGCGGCGAACAGCAGGGCGCAGGGCCAGCGCACCCGTCCCGCGCGAGCCTGACCGGCCAGGGCTGTCAGGGCGTTCAATGCCACCCCGGCGGCCGAGGCGCCGATGGCCATGTGCGGATCCTGCACCCCGACCACATAGAGCAGCAGCGGCACGGCCAGAACCGAGCCCCCGCCGCCGAACACGGTCAGCAGCAGGGCGACGATGCCGCCGCTGAGAACAGCCAGCATGAGCTGGGCGACGGTCGCGTCCATGCGATCACGCGGCCCGCATCGCCCGGTTCCAGGGCATCGCGGCGAGAAGCCTCGCCATGCCGCAGAACCCGGTCGCCCCGGCCATGAACAGGCCGGCGCCGACAAAGGCCGACAGACCCCAGAAGCCGGGGTGGACCAGCAGGCCAAGAAGCGCCCCGATCAGGATCAGGCCGCCGGCCGTCATCTGAACCTGGCGCATCAGCTCCAGCGGAGCCTTTGCGTTTGTCAGGGTCGGCAGGCCTTCGGCCTTCCAGCCGTCCAGTCCGCCTTCCAGCACAAAGGCCTCGCCGGGAATACGGTCGGCCAGTCGGACGCAGTTCGCGCCTGTGCGATTGCCGGTGCGGCACATGAAGACCACGTCCCGACCCGGCCGGAGGTCCAGATGGGCCTCTTCGAACAGGGACAGGGGGGCGGCGACGCTGCCGACGATGCGCTCGCGCGCGACCTCGTCGGGCTCACGTATATCAACCAGAAGGGCCTTTCCGGCCTTGATGCGGGCCGAGACTTCGGCGGCAGACAGGGAGGTGAGAGAAGCCATGGGTCAGTTTCCTTGGGGAGTGGGGCAATAGATCTCGGCGAGCACGGCGATGACCTTCAGGGCCGCCGGGTCGGCGATGCGATAGAGGATGGAGACGCCCTCGCGCCGGGTCGTGACCAGTCCCTCCTCGCGCAACACCGCGAGGTGTTGCGAAAGGGCGGATTGGGACAGGCCCACAAGCGGCAGCAGTTCGCCGACGGCGCGTTCGCCATCGCCAAGCTGACACAGGATCATCAGCCGCCGCTCATTCGAGAGCGCCTTCAGAAGACGGGCGGCCTCGCCGGCGTTGGCTTGAAACTGGTCGAGGGACAGGGTGTGTGTGTCATTCATGGTGCGACATATAACAGCAGTTGCTAATTTAGCAATACCTAATATGTTGGTCGCAACAAGGGAGCTGCCTCATGTCCATCACCCCCCCGCCTGCCCCGTCCGTTGAAGGCTTCTTCGACGCCGCGACCCACACCATCACCTATCTGGTCGCCGATCCGGCGACCGGCGCCGCCGCCATTATCGATCCGGTTCTCGATTTCGATCCCGCGAGCGGCCGCACCTCGACCACATCCCTTGAGCAGGTCCTCGCCCGCATCGCCGAGCGCGGTCTGACGCTCGAACGGGTGCTTGAGACACACGCCCATGCCGATCACCTGACCGGCGCGGATGAAATCCGGAAACGCACCGGCGCCCCCGTCGGCATCGGCAGCCGGATTACCGAGGTGCAGAAGGTGTTCGGCGTCCTGTTCGAGGCCCACGACGTCACCGCCGACGGCGTGGTCTTCGACAGCCTCTATGCCGACGGTGCGCGCTTCACCCTTGGCTCCCTGCCGGTGGAGGTTCTGCATACGCCCGGCCACACCCCGGCCTGCGTCAGCTATGTCATCGGCGACACCGCCTTCGTCGGCGACACCCTGTTCATGCCCGACTACGGCACGGCGCGGTGCGACTTCCCCGGCGGCGACGCACGGACTCTCTACCGGTCAATCCAGCGCCTGTTCGCCCTGCCGGCCGAGACGCGCGTCTTCGTCGGCCACGACTACCTGCCCGAGGGCCGCGCCGACTATCGCTGGGAGACGACTGTGGCGGCCGAGAAGGCCTCGAACATCCATCTGGGCGGCGGGCGGTCGGAAGACGAATTCGTGGCCCTCCGCGAGGCTCGCGACGCCACCCTCAAGGTCCCGGCCCTGATCCTGCCCTCGCTTCAGATCAACATCCGCGCGGGCGCCCTTCCGCCGGCCGAAGCCTCGGGCAAGCGCTTCCTCAAGCTGCCGCTGAACGCGATCTGAGGCCCGGAAACGGGCCGCCGTCCCTGGCGGTTACAGAACGTCCGGGACGGTCCCCGCCGTAATGGCGATCCGGCCGATCAGCCCCTTGACGATCAGGTCCAGGGCCGAGCCTTCGCGATAGTCGGCGGCGGCGACGAAATTGACCCGGTCCTCGGAGATCAGACCATAGATCTTCTGCTGGTCGCGCTCGGAGTTGCGCGGGTCATAGACGGCGATCGAATAGCCGCCCTTGGTGTGCATCATCTTCATGGTCGGCACATCGGTGTCGCCGTCGCCGAGGAAGATCATCCGCTCGAAGGGCACCGGCCGGTCGTCGTCGGCCATGAAGCGGTTGATCTTCTCGTGCTCCCAGTGGTTCAGCACGCCCTTGTTGATCCGGAACAGATACTGGGTCTTGGTCGTGTAGTTGACCCCCACGGCCGGCCAGATCGCCACCCCGTGTTCGTCATAGACGAATTTGGACGCGAAAACGTGCCGGAACTCCGGCCGGATCGGGCAGCCGTCGATCATCTCCTCGAGCCCCGCCGAAACGATGTAGTGCTCGATCTCCAGTCCGTACTTCTTTCCCATCGCATTGATGCGGTCGAACCAGCCCTTGCCGGTCAGGTCGGACTTCAGACCGTCGAACAGCTTCACGTCCTGCCCATGTTCGGCCAGCAGTTTGCGCGTGATCGGCGCATTGTTGTCGCGCGCCTGTTTCAGCATCAGCTGCATGTACATCAGGATGTTGTCGGCGTCGGCGTCGCGGGTCAGCTTGTCCGCCTCCCCCCAGAAGTCGCCGACCCCCATTCCGATCGACGGAATGAAGGTGACCTCCTGCATGTTCCCGCGCGCCAGGGTGCCGTCGAAATCGTAGATCAGCGCGGTCTTGAGGGGCTTGGCCATGGCGGAGGTCCAGGAAGTGGCTGGTGGCTAGTGGCTAGTGACTAGTGACTGGGGTGTCAAAGCCGCCGGCCGTGTTCAACACCAGCCACTAGCCACACGGCGTCAGCCGAGCCTCAACTCCGGCGCCGCCGCCACGCCCGCGGCTTCCAGCGGCAGATGCAGGATGAAGGTCGCGCCCTTGCCGGGCTCGCTTTCCACCTCGGCCCAGCCGCCGTGCAGTTCGACCAGGGCCTTGACCAGGGCCAGTCCGACGCCCGGCCCGCCGCGCTCGCGCCGGACGAACCGGTCGAAGACATGCGCCTGCAGGTGATAGGGAATGCCGCGCCCGGTGTCCTCGACGCGGATGCGGACCTCCGACGCCGTGGCTTCCGCCGCCAGGATCACGGACCCGCCTTCCGACACGGCCCGGGCGGCGTGGTCCAGCAGGTGGTCCAGCGCCTGACCGACCCGCTGGGCGTCGGCGCGGATGGGGCGCAGGCCGTTGGGGCAGTCGACCCTCAGGCTGGCCCCGCGCGCCTCGATGCGCGCCCAGACCCGTTCGGCGGCCGCGTCCATCAGGTCGCGCACCCGCACATCGCCGAGCTGCAGTTCCATTTCGCCGGCGTCGATCTGGGCCATGTCCAGAACGTCGTCGATCGAGCTGGCCAGCTGGCTGGCGGCGACCCGGATGGCCCCGGCATGCTGGCGGCTGCGCTCGGGCAGGTCGGCCTGCATCTCCAGCAGTTCCGAATATCCGACAATGGTCGTCAGCGGCGTGCGCAGTTCATAGGAGACACTGCCCACGAACTCGCGCTTAAGCGCCGTCGATTCCTCCAGCGCCTGGGCCTTGGCCGCCAGCGCCTGTTCCAGCCCGCGCCGGGCGGTCACGTCCGAAAAGGCCACCAGCGTCGCGCCGTCGGGCAGGGGCCGGGTCAGCCATGAGGCGATGCGGCCGTCGGTGGTCTTGCCCTCGCCCGCGATCGGCACACGGCTTTCGGGATCAGGGTCCGCCACCCGCGCCTTCAGTCCCAGCCACAGGGCCGGATCGGGCATGGTCGACTGGCACAGGGCGGCGACAGCGTCGAAATCCCCCGCCGCGTCCAGCGCCTCGCCCGTCACGCCCCAGAAGGCGTCGAAGGCCTCATTGTGCAACCGGATCCGTCCGTCCGAACCGAACACCGCCACGGCGTCGTTCAGCTTGTCCAGCGTCGCGGTCTGGACCTGGATCTGGGCGTTGAACCGGCTGCGCAGCTTCAGCTCGTCGGTGATATCCGAGAACAGCAGCAAAACCCCGCCCAGCGGATGCGGCTGGCGCACCACCCGCAGCGTCCGCCCGTCGGGCAGGGACCAGCTGTCGTCCGGCGCGGCGGCCGAGGCGCCGTAGAAGTCCAGCTCCTTGGCCTTCCAGCCGGCGTAGTCGATGACCTCGGGCAGCAGGCGGCGCTGGCGCAACCGGTCCAGCAGCTCGGCATGGGTCGGCCGCTCGTCCAGCCAGGCCGGATCGATGTTGAACAGGGTCTGGAAGGCCGTGTTGTGGAAGGCCAGACGTTTGGACGGACCGAAGATCGCCACGGCGTCGGCCAGATGGTTCAGCGTCTCGTCATGGGCCTCGACGTGGCGACGCAGGGTGTCGCGCGTCTCCTCGGCCTCGGTCATGTCCAGGGCGAAGGCCAGCACCGCGCCCGCGCCGCCCTGAACCGGCTCGGCCACGATCCGCCAGGCCCGCCGCCGTCCGCCGCCGGTGGTCCAGCGGAAGCCGTCCTGGGGCTGACGCGTCCGGCCCGCCTCGGCGACGATGGCGTCGGCCCCGCGATCGAAGCTGAGGCCCCTCTCACGTGCCTGTTCGACGCTGTCGGCCTTCATCTCGGTCAGCCAGGCCTTGTTGGCCCAGGCCAGCCGCCCCGCCGCGTCGGTGATCCAGGTCGGGGCCGGATAGGAATCGGCCAGCAGGCCCAGCCCGCTCTCGGTCGCCGTGCCGACCAGCCCCAGCCGCGACAGTCTCAGCCAGGCCGCGCCCGCCGAAGACCGGCCCTCGACCGACCAGGCCCCGCCCGACCCTTCCAGCACGGCGTCAAAGGCCTCGCCCTGACCGATCAGGGCGTCCAGCCGCGGTCCGGCCGCCCGCCGCACGGCGTCCAGCACCACCAGCCCCGGATCGCGCTGCTCTTCACCGTCGCCGGCCAGTTCCCGGGTCAGGGTGTTCCACGCCTGCGGCGACCCCAGCCGTTTGGTCTGGCCATCGGGCGTCAGCGCCAGCCGCACATCCTCAAAGGCCGCCAGGGCGCCGTCGCGATCGGCCAGATCGACCAGAACCGCGGCCAGTTCGGCCTCCGCCACCTGGTTGCGCGCCGCCAGCCGCCCGCGCAGCCGCGCCGCCCAGGCGCTGAGGGCCAGGGCCAGCCCCGCGGCGCCCGCGGTCGCGACATAGGCGATGTCGGCCTCGGCCATGATGTCGTGTCAGCTCCCCGGCGTGATTCGGTAACCATACCTGATGGGGGGCGAGAGGCGAGGGGTTGGAGTGGCGAGTGGTTAGTGGCTAGTGGTTAGTGATCGCAGCTTCACGGCCTGCGGAAGGGCGACGCCGCCACATCGGCTCCGCAGGCGCCGGCCACTAGCCACTAACCACTCAGTCTGGCCCGATGCCCTCCACCTGGACCACCCAAACCGCCCCCTCCCTCGACGACTTCGCCCGGCTGGCGCGCGAGGCGTTCGACGCCCTGCCCGAACCGTTCCGCTCGCTGGCCGGCGAGGTGGTCATCCGCGTCGATGACTTCGCCGACGAGGAGACGCTGGCGATGATGGAGATGGAGGACCCGTTCGAACTGACCGGCCTCTATCACGGCGTCGACATCGGCGGCCGAGACGGTCTGGGTCCCGCGCCCGAGGCCAGCCGCATCTTCCTCTACCGCCGCCCGATCCTCGACGAATGGTGCGAGCGCGGCGACGTCGGCCTGTCCGAGATCATCGCCCACGTCCTGATCCACGAAATCGGCCACCATTTCGGGCTGGACGACGACCGCATCGATGAGGTGGAGGGCGAGGTGGACGAGTGATTGGTGGTTAGTGATTGCTGTTTCTCTGATGGCGGAAGGGCGGCGCTCTCGCACAGGCGGCGGCCAGCCACGAACCACTAGCCACTAACCACTGCTTCCTCCCCGCCTTAAAACCAGCCCGATCTGTGTTATAAGCCGCGCCTCCCTCGCCCACAGGATGCCGCCTTGAGCCTGACGCTCGACCTTTCCCGCACGTCCGCCGCAAAGCCGGCGACCCCCGTCAACCTGTCCGGTCTGACGCGCGCGGGCCTGCGTCAGGCGCTGATCGACGCCGACATCTGCCCGCCGGAAAAGGCCAAGATGCGCGCCTCGCAGGTGTGGGGCTGGATCCACCACTACGGCGTCACCGACTTCGCCGCGATGAGCAACATCGCCAGGGACACCCAGGCGAAACTCGCCGCCGCCTTCACCCTCGCCCGGCCCGAGATCGTCGAGCGCCAGGTATCGAAGGACGGCACCCGCAAATGGCTGATCCGCACCGCCCCGGGCATCGAGATCGAGACCGTCTACATTCCCGATGTCGGCCGCGCGGGGGCCCTTTGCGTGTCGTCGCAGGTCGGCTGCACCCTCAACTGCACCTTCTGCCACACCGGCACCCAGAAGCTGGTCCGCAACCTGACCGCCGCCGAGATCGTGGCCCAGGTCCAGGTCGCCCGCGACGACCTCGAGGAATGGCCGTCACCCAAGGAAGACCGCCGCCTGTCCAACATCGTCTTCATGGGCATGGGCGAGCCGCTCTACAATCTGGACCATGTCGCCGACGCCATCGACATCATCAGCGACAACGAGGGCATCGCCCTGTCGCGCCGCCGGATCACCGTCTCGACCTCGGGCGTGGTGCCGCAGCTCGACGAACTGGGAACCCGCACCCAGGCCATGCTGGCGATCAGCCTGCACGCCACCAACGACGCCCTGCGCGACGTGCTGGTGCCGCTGAACAAGAAATACGATCTCGAACAGCTGATGGCCGGCATCCGCGCCTATCCCGGCCTCTCCAACGCCCGCCGCGTGACGTTCGAATACGTCATGCTCAAGGGCGTCAACGACAGCCCGGAAGAGGCCCGCGCCCTGCTCAAACTGATCGAGGGCATTCCCGCCAAGGTGAACCTCATTCCGTTCAACCCCTGGCCCGGCACGGACTATGAGTGTTCGGACTGGAAGACGATCGAGCGGTTCGCCGCCATCCTCAACAAGGCCGGCTACGCCAGCCCGATCCGCACTCCGCGCGGCCGCGACATCCTCGCCGCCTGCGGCCAGCTCAAGTCCGAGAGCGAGAAGGTGCGGGCCTCGGCGCTGCGCAAGGCGGCGGCCGAAGCGGCCTGATGGTGGCTAGTGGCTAGTGGTTAGTGATCGCCGCTTCGCTGGCGGCGGAAGGGCGGCGCGGCCCGCACCGTCGCACAACGGTCGGCCAGCCACTTACCACTAGCCACTCGCCACTTCCTCCCCAGACACACTTCTTCACCAACTGTGTCCCCGTCCCTCTTGCGGATTGAGGCAAAAACCGGGCAATCGTCGATGGGGCTTATTCAACCGGACAACCATGGCTTCGACGTCCCTAAACACCGTGCTCGAAAGCGCTGAGGTCCAGGCCTTCGCGACCGGCTTCCCGACCACCCTGGCGCACCTCGGCGTGACGCTGGCCCTGCTGGCCGTCGGGGCGATCCTCTACGCCCTGTTCACGCCCTGGAAGGAAATCGCCCTGATCCGCGAGGGCAACGCCGCCGCCGCCGTGGCCTTCTCCGGCGTTCTTGTCGGCCTCGCGATTCCCCTCGCCGTCAGCCTCAGTGTCTCGACCTCGCTCAAGGATATCGCCCTGTGGGGTGTCGCCACCGTGGTGCTGCAGCTTCTCGCCTTCCGCATCGTGGACCTGCTGCTGACCGGACTGCCGCAACGCATCCGCGAGGGTGAGGTCGCCGCCGCGGTTCTGCTGGTCGGGGCCAAGCTGTCGACCGCCCTGATCCTCGCCGCCGCCCTGACGGGCTGAGGCCGTGGCCTTCCCGAGACCACCCGACTGGCTCGTCTATTCGCTGGTCGTCGGCGTGCTGGTCATCTGGTCGCTCCGGTTGCGCGAGAACGCGGACGCCCCCCCGGCGCCGCCGCCGCCCGACGAGGTCGAGGGCGCCCTGCTGGGTCCGATCACCCCCTTTGACCCCGCCGTCACGGTCAACGCCCCGGACATCCCGTTCCAGCCCGCCTCCGGCACCGCCTTCTCGATCTCGCGTGAGGGCCGCTGGGTCACGGCTCGCCATGTGGTCGAGGGATGCCGTCGGCCCGCCATCCTTGTCGGGGGCGGTCGCGCGATCGCTGCTGACGTGCGGCTGGCGCCCCGCGCCGATATCGCCGTCCTGTTGACGCGGGGCGGCCCGGACGCGGTTCCGGTGATGGCTTCTCACGGCCTTCGCGCCGGACAGCGCGGATTCCATCCCGGCTACCCCCAGGCGCGGGCGGGCGAGGTCGCCTCGCGCCTGCTGGGTCGCGAGACGCTCAGGGTGCGGGGTCGCGGCCAGCGCGATGAGCCGGTTCTCGCCTGGGCCGAGGTCGGCCGCACCGACGGTCTGGGCGGCACCCTCGCCGGCCTGTCAGGGGCGCCGGTGCTGGATCGCCAGGGCCGCGCCATCGGCGTCACCATCGCCGAAAGCCCGCGCCGCGGCCGCATCTACACCACCTCGCCCGACACCTTCGGCCCGGCCATCCGCGGGGTGCAGAAGGCCGACGAACCGCTCACCGGCCGCCTCGTCACCGTCGACAACTACGGACTGGTCGCCGACGACCTGCGCCGCGACCTGCGGGTCGCGCAGGTCGTGTGTCTGTCGGCCTGAGGCCTACCTCAGCCTGACCGAGTCGATGTTCAGGCTCGACAGCGGCACCACCTCGATATTCGGGTATTTCGCCCGCAGCGCGGTCAGGAACACCGAGGCGTCGCCGACGATGACCAGGCTGGCGCTCGAGGCGGGCAGATGTTCCGCCGCCGCGGCCCGGATGGCCTCCGGGGTCACGCCGTTCACATCGTCATCGTAGCTGGCCAGGTTGGTCAGTGGCAGGCCGTACAGCGCCAGATTGGCCACCAGACCACCCAGACCGTCGACGGTCTCGAGCTGACGTCCGAACGAGCCGATCAGGGTCGCGCGGCGCGGCGCCAGTTCGGCCTCGGTGGCGGTGGTCGCCGACAGGCGGGTGATCTCCGCCAGGATCAGCTCGGCGACCTCGGGCACGGCGTCATTCCGGGTCTGGGCCGAGGCCGTGAGGATGCCCTCGTCCTCGCGCACGCCGAGGCCCGAACCGGCCCCGTAGGACAGGCCGCGCTTGATCCGGATCTCCTGGTTCAGACGCGCCGAGAATCCGCCGCCCATCAGGGCGTTGCCGACCAGCAGGGGGAAATAGTCCTCGTCCGTGCGGGCGATGCCGCGCAGGGCCGCGACGACCGCTGCCTGACCGGCGCCGGGCTGGTCGATGACGATGATGCGCGGCGCGACCAGCGCCCCGGCCGGATCGTCGATCGTCGCCACGGTTCCCGCCGGATCGCGCCAGTCGCCGAACGCCTCCTCGGCCAGGGCGTAGGCCGCCTCGGGCGTGATGTCGCCGGAGAAGACCAGCGTCGCCTGACTGGGCCGGTAGCGGCCACCATGGAAGGCGACCAGATCGTCGCGGGTCAGGCCCGGAATGGTGCCGGGCGTGCCCGAGCCGGGCAGGGCGTAGGGCGCCTCGCCAAACACCGCGCGGGCGGCGGCCAGGTTGGACACCGGTCCGGGCTGCGACAGCTGGACCCGCAGGCCGTTCAGCGTCTGGGTTTTCTCGCGGTCCAGCTCCTCGGCGGCATAGGCCGGGTTGCGCACCACATCGGCCAGCAGCGCCATGGTCTGGGGGAAGACGTTCGACGGCGACGAGGCGAAGACATTGGTGAAGTCCACGCCGGCGCCCGCGCCGATATTCGCGCCCAGCCGCTCGATCTCGGTGGCGATTTCCGGGGCCGAACGGCTCTCGGTTCCCTGGGTCAGCAGCGATGCGGTGAAGTTGGCGACGCCCGCCTTGCCCGCCGGGTCGTCCGACGTGCCGGCGTTGAAGCTCAGCCGGGCGGAGACCAGCGGAAGGCCCGGTTTGCGGGCGACCAGCACCCGCATGCCGTTGGCCAGACGGCGCTCCGCCACCTGCGGCGTGGCGGCGTCGACCGCGGGACCCGGCTGCGGCAGCGGCGTGCGCTGGCCTTCCGGCAGCAGGGTCACCGGCTCGCCCGCGGGGGCCAGCGAGGCCAGGGTGATCGGCGCCGTGAACACCTCCTGCACCGGCGAGGCCGGATTTTCGTCATCGGCCTGCAGATAGCGCATGGCGATGGCGCGATCGTCGCGCAGATACTGGCGCGCCACCCGCTGCACATCGGCGACGGTCACGGCCTGGATATTGGCCACGTCGCGGTCCGCGCTGGACGGGTCGCCGGTCATGATCAGGGTGTAGCCCAGCGCGAAGGCCCGGCCATCGATGGTCTCCAGCCCGCGCAGGGCGCTGGCCACCAGCTCGGTCTTGGCCTCGGCCAGTTCGGCCTCGGTGACCGGCTCGTCCCGTATGCGGGCGACCTCGGCGCGCAGGGCGGCCAGGCCCTCGTCCGGCGTCCGGCCGGCGCTCATGATCGCCGAGGTGTTCAGCACCCCGACCTGCTGCTGCTGGCTGTTGGACGACGTGGCCGAGGTGGCGATCTGCTGGCGATAGACCAGCGACTGGTACAGCCGGCTCGACTCCCCGGTCGACAGGATGCCGTCCAGCACATCCAGCGCCGCCCGGTCGGGATGGTTGTAGGGCACGGTCGGCCAGGTGATCTGCACCATCGGCAGCGGCACGTTCGGACCATAGAAGGTCGCCTCGCGCGCCGTGCCGAAGCTCTCGGGCACATTGTTCACGGGCAGGGCACGATCGGGATTCTCGATGCCGCCGAAATACTGGTCGATCCAGCCGTCCAGCTGGGCCTGGTCGAAATTTCCGGCCACGATCAGATAGGCGTTGTCGGGCCGGTAGAAGGTCTCGTGGAAGCGCAGGACGTCGTCGATGGTCGCCGCGTCCAGATCGGCGATCGAGCCGATGCCCGGGCGGCGGTAGGGGCTGTCCTGGAAGATGAAGGCCTGGGAGTGCAGGCGCTGGAAGCGGCCATAGGGGGTCGACAGCACGCGCTGGCGGAACTCCTCCTTGACCACGTCGCGCTCGCTCTCGAACGAGGCCTCGTCAACGACCAGCGACCCCATCCGATCGGACTCGGCGAACAGCATCCGTTCCAGATGCTGGGCCGGCACGGTCTCATAGTAGTTGGTGAGGTCCAGTCCGGTGGAGGCGTTGTTGGTGCCGCCGACATCCTCGGTCAGGCGGTCGAAGGTCTCCTGCGGCAGGTTCCGCGTCGCCTTGAACATCAGGTGTTCGAACATGTGGGCGAAGCCGGACCGGCCTTCCGGATCGTCCTTGGCCCCGACCTTGTACCAGACCTGCACCGTGACATTGGACGTGCTCGTGTCGCGCGCCGTGAACACCCGTAGCCCGTTCGGCAGCGTCCGCTCGGCGAATCCCAGCGGCGGCACGACGATGGGCCCCGGAGCGGCGGCCCCTTCCGCGGCGGCGTTCGCGGCGTCCACCGCCAGTCGCGCTGCGACATCCGAGTCGGACATTGTGGCGCAGGCCGAAACACCCAGCATCAGGGCGGCGATCGAGGCGGCGGCGAACAGGCGGGACTTCATGGGGCACGGCTCCGGCACGCCCGGCGAAGGCGGGCGCGCGAACCCTATCAGGGCCGAAAGGCGGCGCACCTTACGGAGTCGTAATGAAGTGGCGCTCAGTCCAGCCGCAGCGCCTCGGCCAGCAGCCTCGCCTCGGCCGCCCGGCTCGAGCCGGCGCGCCAGGCCACCACGATCTCGCGGCGCGGGGCCTTCGCCGTGATCGGCCGCACCACCACGCCGGGCAGGTCCGCCAGCCCGGCCCGCACCGCCATCTCGGGCAGGAAGCTGACGCCCAGCCCGGCCGAGACCATCTGCACCAGCGTATGCAGGCTGGTCGCGGCGAAGACGTCCTCGCCGCGCGGCGGCTCGATGCCGAAGGCGGCGAGGGCGTGGTCGCGCAGGCAGTGGCCGTCCTCGAGCAGGATCAGATCCTCGGCCTTCAGCGAGCCCGCCGGGATCGGCCCGGTTCCGGCCAGCGGATGGCCGACCGGGGCGGCGGCCAGGATTTCGTCGTCGCCGATACGGGCATGGTCGATGCCGGGGGACGAATAGGGCAGGGCGATCACCGCCGCGTCCAGCTGTCCCGCCTTCAGCCCGGCGATCAGCCGCGGCGTCAGATCCTCGCGGATGAACAGCCGCAGCGCCGGCCATGCGGCCTTCACCCCCGGCAGCTTGGCCGGCAGCAGGAAGGGCGCAACCGTCGGGATGACGCCCAGCCGGAACCGCCCGGACAGCGGCTTGCCCGCATTGCGCGCCGCCTCGACCAGATCCTCGGTCCGGGCCAGCACGTCCTCGCCGCGCCGCACGGCCTCGGCCCCGACGGCGGTCAGCTGGATGTTTCCGCGCGTCCGCTCGACCACCGGTGCCCCGAGGATCTTCTCCAGCTCCTGCACCCCGGCGGACAGCGCGGGCTGGCTCACATGCGCCGCCTCCGCCGCCCGGCTGAACGAGGCGTGTTCGGCCAGAAGCTTGAGATACTGGAGCTGGCGCAGGGTGGGGAGCATGGCCGACATATAGGCGTCCGCTATCGTTTGGCCAAAGGCAATCGAGCAGCCTTATGCTGTGGGCGGTGGCGGGTTCATCACAACGAGCACAACGGGGTCACAACGGACGCAACGGGTTCCGGGGTCGGTCAATCAAGGCGGCGAAGCCGCGATCTCATGACCCCGGGAGAATCCGCGACTGAGGACCCTTTACCGGTCCCGTCGTGTCCGTTGTGCCTTTCGTTGTGTCCGTCGTGATGAACCTTTCAGTCCACTAGGCGGCCGCCGCCCCGAACTCTTCCTTCAGGGTCAGGTCAAACCGGTCGTTGTTCATGACCTTGGTCCAGGCCTTGACGAAGTCCTTGACGAACTTCTCTCCGGCATCGGCCGAGGCATAGACCTCCGCCAGCGCCCGCAGCTGGGAGTTGGAGCCGAACACCAGATCGGTGCGCGTCGCCGTCCAGCGCTGTTCGCCCGTCAGGCGATCCGAGCCGACGAAGGTCTCGTCGCCGCTGTCGTCGACCTGTTTCCAGCCCGTCCGCATGTCCAGCAGATTGACGAAGAAGTCGTTGGTCAGCTGGCCCGGCCGATCGGTGAACACGCCATGCTTCGACCCGCCGTGGTTGGCGCCGATGACCCGCAGGCCACCGACCAGCACCGTCATCTCCGGGGCCGTCAGACCGAGCAGCTGCGCCCGGTCGATCAGCAGCTCCTCGGTCGGGACATTGTACCGGACCTGCAGATAATTGCGGAAACCGTCGGCCTTGGGCTCCAGCACCGCAAAGCCTTCGACATCGGTCTGGTCCTGGCTGGCGTCCGTCCGGCCCGGGGTGAATTCCACCTCGATCGCATGGCCGCCGGCCTTCGCCGCCTTTTCGACGCCGACGCAGCCGCCCAGCACGATCAGGTCGGCGATCGAGACGATCCGCTCGCCGTCGAAATCGCCCTTGATGGCCTCATAGACCTCCAGCACATGGGCGAGCTTCGCGGGCTGGTTGACGTCCCACGAGCGTTGCGGCTCGAGCCGCAGCCGGCCGCCATTGGCCCCGCCGCGGTGGTCGGACCCGCGATAGGTCGCTGCCGCCGCCCAGGCGGTCGAAACCAGATCGGCCACCGTCAGGGTCGAGGCCGCGATCTGCTCCTTCAGCGCACTGATGTCGTCGGCGGTCAGGTCCGGGCCGGTCTGCGCCGGAATCGGGTCCTGCCAGATCAGGTCCTCGACCGGGACTTCCGGGCCGAGGTAGCGGACCTTGGGTCCCATGTCGCGGTGGCAAAGCTTGAACCAGGCGCGGGCGAAGGCGTCGCCGAAATAGGCCGGATTGGCGCGGAATTTCTCCATCACCTTGCGGTATTCCGGGTCGATCTTCATCGCCATGTCGGCGGTGGTCATCATGGTCGGCACCCGCTTGCCCGGCGTATGGGCGGCGGGTGCGAGGGTGTCGGCGGGGTCGCCGACGGGGTGCCACTGTTTGGCTCCGGCCGGGCTGCGGGTCAGCTCGTACTCATGGTCCAGCAGCATGTCGAAATAGGTCATGTCCCACTGGATCGGCGTGGGCGTCCAGGCGCCCTCGATGCCCGAGGTGATGGTGTCGTCGCCCATCCCGCTGGCATGGCCCGAGATCCAGCCCATGCCCTGCTGGGCGATGTCGGCCCCCTCGGGCGAGACGCCGACCTTGGACGCGTCGCCCGCGCCATGGGCCTTGCCGAAGGTGTGGCCACCCACCGTCAGGGCCACCGTCTCCTCGTCATTCATGCCCATGCGGGCGAAGGTCTCGCGGATGTCGCGGGCCGACTGCAGGGCGTCCGGCACGCCGCCCGGGCCCTCGGGGTTCACATAGATCAGACCCATCTGGATCGCAGCCAGCGGGCTTTCCAGCGCCATTTCCTTGTCGGGCTGGATGCGGGTCTCATTGCCCTCTTCGCCGACCCATTTCTCTTCCGTGCCCCAGTAGACGTCCTTCTCGGGTTCCCAGACGTCGGCCCGGCCGCCGCCGAAGCCGAAGGTCGGCCCGCCCATGCTCTCGATGGCGACATTGCCGGCCAGGATCATCAGATCGGCCCAGGACAGGCTGGCCCCGTATTTCTGCTTGATCGGCCACAGCAGACGCCGCGCCTTGTCGAGGTTGCCGTTGTCCGGCCAGGAGTTCAGCGGGGCGAACCGCTGCTGCCCCGCGCCGGCGCCGCCGCGGCCGTCGCCGGTGCGATAGGTGCCGGCCGAGTGCCAGGCCATGCGGATGAAGAAGGGGCCGTAGTGGCCATAGTCCGCCGGCCACCAGGGCTGGCTGTCGGTCATCAGGGCGGTCAGGTCACGTTTGACGGCGGCATAGTCCAGCGACTTGAAGGCCTTGGCGTAGTTGAAGCCGTCGCCCATCGGGTCGCCGGTCCGGCCCTGCTGGTGCAGGATGTCCACGGCGATCTGGTTGGGCCACCAGTCGCGGTTGGTGCGGCCGATCAGGGACCGCAGCGCGGCCTTTTCCTTCTTCGGATCATTGAGGGGGCTGGGTCCGCCGGCGTGTCCGTCCATGGTGTCCTCCTGCTGCGTCTTGGCGCGATTGGAACCGAGCCTAGACTGTTCGCCTCAGGAGGGAAAATCGATAAACCCTGTCATCAGCAACAGGAAAATCTATGGCAGATCTTGAACCCCGCTCATCCCCGCGCGCCCTTCGGGTCGCCGGGATGAGCGGATCGGGGAACCCTTACGCCACCGCCCCCTGTTCCATCATGAAGGCGTTCAGCTTGTTGCCGTCCGGGTCGCGGAAATAGGCGGCGTAGAAGGCATCCCCGCGCGGTCCCGGCGGTCCTTCGCAGGTTCCGCCATGGGCCAGGGCGATCTCGTGCAGCCGATGGATCTGCTCGCGCGAGCTCGCCTCCAGCGCCACCATCACCCCATTGCCGACACTCGCCGCCTGTCCGTCGAACGGCTTCGTCAGACCGATCCCGGCCCCGCCGCCCGGCGTGCCCCAGGCGATCGCCCCCGGCCACTCCATCATCCGCGACGTCCCCATCTCGGCGGCGATCGCGTCGTAGAATTTCGCCGCCCGCTCGAGGTCGTTGGTGCCCAGCGTCACATAGCCGATCATTTGGAAGCCCTCCCTTTGAGGGCAACTGAACACGAACAAATCAGGAACGTCAACCGTTGGCCAGCCACCGCATCCGGCACGCCATCATCGCCGTCTCGCCCAGCCGGTCGACCAGACGCCAGTTGACCACCGCCCCGATCGGCGCGCCGACCACGGGGATCAGCTGCATCAGCTTGGCCAGGTCGATGTAGTCCCGGTACTCGATCTGGAACCGCCGCCAGTCGTATTCGGTGATCGCCTCCGGCTGATCCACGCCCGCGATCCAGCGCTCCAGCTGGGCCAGGGCGTCGGGCCGCCGCTTCGCGCTGGCGAAGGCCAGGTGGAAGATGTGCAGCAGGAACAGCCGTTCGCGCACCGTGTCGCCGCCCCACCCATAGGCGCCGACGACATCACCCAGCATCCGCACCTTGATCGCCATCAGGGCCGGGAAGTCCGCCGCCGCCAGCACAAAGCCGCCTGCCCCCGCGACACCGCCCTCGACGCTGGCCGTGGTGCGATACGTCCTGATCATCGACCGCGCCCGCAGCTCCCGCGCCGCCAGCGAACCGTCGGCCATGGGTCGGGCCGGGATCAGGTCCGAGCCGAACAATATCCCCCGGGTCATCGCCTCGACGCCCGAGGTGATGATCGCGTGGACCCGTTCCGGGATGACCCTGTTGATCCGCTCCTGCGTCCCGCGCGTGGCCTTGTCCCACAGGCCGGGCGGCTTCAGCACCTTCGCCCGCCAGGCCGCGACCTCGGCCCGCACCGTGGCCTCGTCGACGACCGTGATCAGGTCGTCCGGCGTGTCCTCGGCGGCGATGATCTCGGGCAGGCTGGCCATGACGGCTCCGGGTGACGCGGGGTTACGGTTGCAGGCGAAAGCGCACGGGTCTAGACCGCCGCCAACGCTTTCCCTCCCCACCCATATACGGCCTCAACCGGCGCGAAGCGCGGCAGGCTACCGGAGAACAAATATGGCTCGCGCGAAGATCGCCCTTATCGGCGCCGGCATGATCGGCGGCACCCTGGCACACGTGGCCGCGCGCGAGGCGCTGGGCGACATCATCCTGTTCGACATCGCCGAGGGCACGCCCCAGGGCAAGGCGCTGGATATCGCCGAGGCCACCGCCGTGATCGGCACGGACGTCGCCCTCAAGGGCGCCAATGACTATGCCGACATCGCGGGCGCCGACGTCTGCATCGTCACGGCGGGTGTTCCCCGGAAGCCGGGCATGAGCCGCGACGACCTGATCGGCATCAACCTCAAGGTCATGAAGGCCGTCGGCGAGGGCATCAAGGCCCACGCCCCGAACGCCTTCGTCATCTGCATCACCAATCCGCTCGACGCCATGGTCTGGGCCCTGCAGCAGTTCTCGGGCCTGCCCAGGGAGAAGGTCGTCGGCATGGCCGGCGTGCTCGACTCGGCCCGGTTCGCCTACTTCCTCGCCGAGAAGACCGGCGTCTCCATCCAGGACATCCACGCCTGGACCCTGGGCGGTCACGGCGACGACATGGTGCCCATGGTCCGCCATTCCACCGTCGGCGGCCTGCCCCTGCCCGACGCGGTCAAGGCCGGCTTCCTGTCCCAGGCTGAGCTGGACGCCATCGTCGACCGCACCCGCAAGGGCGGTGGCGAGATCGTCGCCCTGCTCAAGACCGGCTCGGCCTTCTACGCCCCGGCCGAGAGCGCCATCGCCATGGCCCGCTCCTATCTGCTCGACCAGAAGCGCGTCCTGCCCTGCGCCGTCTGGCTCTCGGGCGAATACGGCCTGAAGGATCTCTACGTCGGCGTCCCGGCCCTGATCGGCGCCGGCGGCGTCGAGAAGGTCATCGAGTTCACCACCAATGACGACGAGAAGGCGATGTTCGCCAAGTCGGTGGAGTCGGTCCAGGGCCTGATCCAGGCCTGCAAGGATATCGACAGCAGCCTGGTCTAGGGCGCTAACGCTCGCCGCGCGGCGGCTCGCTGCTTGAGCGCCGCGCATGGAATGGAAAAGGGCCGCGGAGCGATCCGCGGCCCTTTCTTCTGCGCTGGCTATTGCGCGGGAGCCGCCGTCACCAGCCCCTGCGCAAACTCCCGCAGCAGCTGAAGCCAGACCACCGTCGGCTCACGCAGTTGTTCGGTTCCGGTGTTGGTCAGGACGACGTCGTACTGGACCACCGCGCTGGCGTCCCCGCCCGCCGTCGCCGCCGGCGCAAAGAAGGCCTTCAGGAAGCGGTGCTCGCGGTTCCAGTCATTGATCTGCTCCGCGGTGATCGGGCCGGTGAAGACGGCGCTGAACTGGACATCGTCGCACAGGCTCGGCCCGCAGCCGTAGAAGGTCAGGTTCCAGGGCAGGGGCTGGTCCGCGATGTGCAGGCTGGTCAAACCCTCGCGGACGACCGGCTCGCCGACCGCGCCGCCCAGACCCGTCAGCCAGGTCCGCGTCTCGGCGACCGCGACCCCCGTGACAGGGACCGCCGCCGGCGGCGCAGTCTGCGCCAGGGCCGCGCCGGGCGCGGCGGCAAGGACGAGGGCGGCGAGCAGGGCGGGCAGACGCATGGCAAATCTCCGGGGTCGCGACCGTTAGAGCCATCGGCCCGAGCGGAATTGTGGCGCCAGCCTACGCCGTTCTCTGACGCGCCAGCCAGTCGGCTCCTGACATCTCGTTGAGCCGGGAGACCGTCCGCTCGAACTCGAACGCGCCGATCCCCTGCTGATACAGGGCCTCCGGCGCCGCCCCGGCCAGAACCACCAGCCGAGTCCCGGCCTCATACAGGGCGTCGACCAGGGTCACGAACCGCCGCGCTGCCTGATGATTATCGGGTCCCAGAACCGGGACATCCTCAAGAAACAGGGTGTGGAACCGTTCGGCGACGGCCAGATAGTCCTGCGGCCCCAGCGGCGCCTCGCACAGCTCCGCAAACGTCGCCCGCGCCAGGCCGCCATCGGTGCGCGCGATCACCACCTCGCGCCCCAGCACCTTGAGATACGCCGGGCATTCGTCCTGCTCGCCCTTGAGGTCGGACCACAGGGTCTCGAACCCGGCCCGCGCATCGGCGTCCGCCGGCGTGAACCAGACCCGGTCGCCCATCAGCCGGTCCAGCCGCCAGTCGCGTGACCCGGCGACGCTGACCACCACACACCTCCGCTCCAGCATGGCGATGAAGGGCAAGAAGAGCTGGCGGTTGATCCCGTTCAGATAAAGCTGGTCCGGCGCCCGGTTCGAGGTCACCGACAAGACCACGCCCCGCTCGAACAGGGCCTCGAACAACCGGCCCAGGATCATGGCGTCGGCGATGTCGGTCACCTGCAGTTCGTCGAAACACAGCAGCCGCGCCTCGGATGCGATCAGCTCCGCCACCGGCTTGATGGGGTCGTCGCCCTTCCACTGGCCGAACACGGCCTTGCGCGCCTTCGCATCGCCTTCGCGCCATTGACGCACGAGATCGTGCACCCGGGCCATGAAGGCGTGGAAATGGGCGCGGGTTTTGCGCGGCTCGGGGACCGAGGCGCAGAACATGTCCATCAGCAGGGACTTGCCCCGCCCCGGCGGCCCCCAGAGGTAGACCCCCCGGACTTCGGCCTGACCGCCGAACAGCCCGCCCATCGGCGCCTTGCGCGCGAGGTCCTTCTCCAGCCGCGTCAGGGCCTCGACCACCGGAATCTGCGACGGATCGGGCGTCAGCCGGCCTTCGGCCAAACGACGGTCATAAGCGGTGCGTATGCGTGAGGGCATCGTTCTCGGGCTTAGCGGCGCCCGCGACCGCTGAAAAGCGATTGCTTCGCGCCCGCGAAAGCCCACATAGGCGAACCAGCACAATCAGCGCTCAAGCAGCGAGGCTCCGCGAGCCGAGCGGTAGCGCGTCCGAAGGACACCAACATGGGTTACAAAGTCGCCGTCGTGGGCGCCACCGGCAATGTCGGCCGGGAAATGCTGAACATCCTCGAGGAACTCGATTTCCCCGTCGAGAAGATGCACGCCGTCGCCTCGCGCAAGTCCAAGGGCGTCGAGGTGTCGTGGGGTGACAAGACGATCAAGTGCGAGGACATCGAACTGTTCGATTTCTCGACCGTCGACCTGGTGCTGATGAGCGCCGGCGGCGACGCCTCGCGCCTGTGGTCGGAAAAGATCGGCAAGGCCGGCCCCATCGTCATCGACAATTCCTCCGCCTTCCGCATGGACCCGGACGTGCCGCTGATCGTGCCCGAGGTGAACCCCGACGCCATCAAACTGGCGACGAGGAAGAACATCATCGCCAACCCCAACTGCTCGACCGCCCAGCTGGTCGTGGCCCTCAAGCCCCTGCATGACGCCGCCAGGATCAAGCGCGCCGTGGTCTCGACCTATCAATCGGTCTCGGGCGCCGGCAAGGCGGGCATGGACGAGCTGTGGAACCAGACCAAGGCCATCTACGGCCTCGGCGACGCGCGGCCGAAGCTGTTCCCCAAACAGATCGCCTTCAACGTCATCCCCTTCATCGGCGCCTTCCAGGACGATGGCTACACCGACGAGGAAGCCAAGATGTGGAACGAGGTCCACAAGATCATGGACCCCGCGATCAAGCTGACCGTCACCTGCGTGCGCGTGCCGGTCTTCGTCGGCCACTCCGAATCCGTGAACCTCGAGTTCGACCGCCCGATCAGCCCCGACGAGGCCCGCGCCCTGCTGCGCGACGCCCCCGGCGTCATGGTCATCGATAAGCAGGAGCACGACGGCTACATCACCCCCGTCGACGCCGCCGGCGAACACGCTGTCTATGTCAGCCGCATCCGCAAGGACCCGACGGTCGAGCACGGCCTGTCGCTGTGGGTCGTCTCCGACAACCTGCGCAAGGGCGCCGCCCTCAACGCCGTCCAGATCGCCCAGCTGCTGGACGAGACGGGGATCATCAAGCCCGCCTCGGGGTATCGCTCGATCACCGTCTGACGACCGTGGCCCCCGCCCCGTCCGCCACGCCCCGCGCCGCCCTTCTGTCGGCCTTCGGCTGCTACGTCATGTGGGGCTTCATGCCCCTGCTGTTCATGGCCCAGGCGGCGGTCGGCTTCGACTCGCTCGAAATCCTCGCCCACCGCGCCCTCTGGGCGGTGGCGGTCGCGGGCCTGCTGGTGCTTCTGGCGAAACAGGGCGATCAGGTCCGCGCCGTCCTGACCACGCCGAAGACGCTCGGCTGGCTGGTCCTGTCCACGGCCCTGATCGGCGTCAACTGGGGCCTCTATGTCTGGGCCACCACCCATGAGGCCACGCTGGAAGCCAGCCTCGGCTACTATATCAACCCGCTGCTCAACATGGTCGTGGGCCTGTGGCTGTTCCGCGAGAAGATCGACAAATGGGGCTGGGTCGCCATCGGCCTGGCCGCGATCGGCGTGCTGTTCCAGACCCTGGCCCTCGGCCGTCCGCCGTGGATCTCCATCGTCCTGGCCCTCAGCTTCGCCAGCTATGGCGTGATCCGCAAACGCGTGCCCATCGACGCCCAGGCCGGTTTGCTGGTCGAATGCCTGCTGCTGGTCCCGTTCGGCCTCGCCTGGGTGCTGTGGCTCCAGCACACGGGCGCGGGCGTGGCCTTCGACAGCCCGGCCAACACCGCCTGGGCCCTGCTGAACGGCCCCGCCACCGTCCTGCCCCTGGCCCTGTTCGCCTGGTCGGCCCGGCGCCTGCCGCTCTCGACCATCGGCTTCATCCAGTTCCTCGCCCCGACCCTCCAGTTCGCCGTCGGCGTCTGGGCCGGCGAGGCCCTGACGCCCCTGCGCGTCACCAGCTTCGTCTTCATCTGGGGCGGTGCGGGCGTCTTCGCGGCGGCCGCCCTGTTCCGCCACCGCGCCGCGCGCGAGGCGCTGAAGCGGTCAGCGGAGCCGGTCTGAAGGCGTGGCCAGTGGCTAGTGGCCAGTGGTTAGTGATTGCAGCCTCGCCGCCGGCGGAAGGGCGACGCGGACAGCGCGCAAGCACCGCTGTTGGCCATCCACTAGCCACTCGCCACTAGCCACTCGCCACTCACAACCCCCCGTACACCGCCTCCACCAACCGCACCGCCCGCGGGTCGCCGATCAGGTGCGGCGACTGGCGGGTCATCACATAGGCTCCCGACACCCGCGCGTCCGGATCGGCGAAGGCGCAGCTGCCGCCCCAGCCGCAATGCCCTGCCGCCGTCGGATTGGGCCCGAAGATGTGCAGCCCCTCATTGCGCATCAGCCCCGCCGCCCAGCTGATGTCGAACGGCAGCACCCGGTCGCGCCCATGGATCCGCTCGCGCAGCATCTCCGCCCGCACGCCGGGCGACAGCACCGTCCGTCCGTCCAGCATCCCGCCGTCGGCGACCACGGCCATGATCCGCGCCAGATCCTTCGCCGTGCCGTGCAGATTGGCCGAGGGCAGCTCCATCGTCCGCCACTCCGCCGAGCCGCGCCCGCCGGGGGCCGAGCCGCTGTCGAGGAAGGCGGCGCGCTTGACCGCGTCGATGACGCCCAGATCGGGCGCCGCCGTCGGCTTCTTCATTTGCGCCACCCGGCCGTGCTCGGCCTCGGGCAGGCCGATCCACAGGTCGAGGCCGGGAAAGTCCTCGCGCAGGGCCGTTCCCATGCTGCGCCCGTCGACGATCCGGAACAGCTCGCCGGCCAGCAGGCCGATGGTGATCGGGTGATAGCCGGACGCCGTCCCTGGGGCCCACATCGGCGCCTGTTCGCTCAGCCGCGCCAGCGCCGCCTCGCGGTCGAACCAGATGGTCGGATCCACGCTCTCCGAGAACCCCGGCAGCCCCGCCTGATGGCTCATCAGCTGGCCGACGGTGACCCGGTCCTTGCCTGCCTGTCCGAACGCCGGCCAGTCGTCCGCGACCGCCCGCTCGTAATCCAGCAGCCCCCGCTCCACGCAGGTGGCGATCAGCAGCATCATCACCGCCTTGCCGGTCGAGAACACCGGCGTCAGCGTGTCCTCCCCGAACGGCCGGGTCTTCGCCGCATCGGCCCAGCCGCCCCACAGATCGATCACCACCTCGCCGCCGACACAGACGCTGAACCGCGCCGCCTGCTCGTTCAGCCCCTCGGGCGCCTCGGTGAAATTGGCCGCGAAGGCGTCCTTCACGGCGGCGAAGCGCGGCGGGCAGAGGCCGTGGATGTCGAAGCTCATTCCGCAGTCCGCGCCGCCGCCGATGCCGCCCGCGCCGCCTCGAACTCCGCCCCCGCATTCCATTCCGGCCAGGCCCGGCTGTCGGCCAGATCGCGGCCCACCAGATACAGCAGGTCCACGTCCACCGCCGCCCCGTCCATCACCCACTCGGGCGTCCATTCGTCCGAGGGTTTGTGATAGCGGTTGGCCACATAGTCGCGGCTGGCGGCGTTGTGCCCGGTGAAGCCCGCCGCCCCGAACAGGGCCGGCACGCCCATCTTCGCCAGCGGGAAATGGTCTGAGCGGTAGAAGCCGCCGGCCTGGGGCGCCGGATCGGGGATCAGGGTCCGCCCCTGTTCCGTCGCCCGCCGCTCCAGCCAGACATCCGTCTCGCTCTTGCCCGCCCCCATGACCACGATCTGCGGCGAGACCTCGCCGGGCAGGAAGGAGTCAATGTTGATATTGGCCACCGTCGTCTCCAGCGGCCAGACCGGATTGGCGGCATAGTATTCGGCCCCCAGCAGCCCCGCCTCCTCGGCCGTCCAGGCGGCGAACACCACCGACCGCTCGGGCGCCGCGCCCGCCTTGAACAGCCGCGCCAGTTCGATCAGCCCGGCCAGTCCCGTCGCATTGTCGACCGCCCCGTTATAGATGTCGTCGTCCCCCACCGGCGTCGCGCGGCCGTAGGCGTCCCAGTGGGCGCCGTAGAGCACCGTCTCGTCCGGATGCGTCGCCCCGGGGATGCGCGCCAGCACATTGCGGCTCTCGATCCGGTCGGCGGTCTGGCCGAAGTCGATCGACATCGTCACCCCGGTCAGGGCCACCGGCGTGAACTCAGGCGTCCGCGCCGCGTCGCGCAAGGCGGCGTAGTCGAGGCCCGCATCGCGGAACAGCTGCTCGGCGACCGGCCCCTGGATCCAGCCCTGGGCCGGGACCCGCTCGGCCTCCGGATCGGCCCGCACGATGTCGAATTTCGGGGCCGTCGACGACCCCTCCAGCACGCTCCACGGATAGCCGGCGCCGGCCGTGTCGTGGATCACCAGCACACCCGCCGCCCCGCGCCGCGCCGCCTCCTGGAATTTGTAGGTCCAGCGGCCGTAGAAGGTCATCGCATTGCCGTCGAACCGCCCCGCCACCGGATGCCCCTCGGGCGCGCCGAAGTCGGGGTCGTTGACGATGACCAGCAGGATCTTGCCCCGCAGGTCCATGCCCTTGAAGTCGTCCCAGCCCCGCTCCGGCGCGCTGACGCCATAGCCGGCGAACACCACCGCCGCGTCCGTGACCGTGATCCGGTCCACCGGCCGGTCGCTCGACACCAGCAGGTCCGGTCCCCGCGCCAGCGCCCGGCTCGCGCCGCCGCTGCTGACCGTGATCGTCGCCGACCCGGCCTGCCGCGTCCGCCCCAGCTGCGCCGTCTGCACCCACGACCCATCCGGCCCGCCCGGCTCCAGCCCCAGGGCCTGGAACTGGCCGACCAGATAGTCGACCGTCAGCTGCTCCCCCGGCGTCGCCACCCCGCGCCCCTCGAACTCATCCGACGCCAGCACCCGCACATGCTCATTCAGCCGCGCCGCGTCGGCCTGCTGGGCAAGGGCGGGGGAGGCCGTCAGGACGACGGCGGCGACGGCGGCGAGGAGGATACTGTGCTGGGTCATGCGACCGTTCTAGACCCATCCGTCAAAGGCCGTCACCCTCGGAACCGCGGCGCTGGCCTGCCCCTTGTCATCCCCGACGTGACAGAGACCAGTGGCGCGCCGAAGCGGTCATGCGGAATGTCTGTTGAGCCCACCGTCGGAAGCGGACTGTCGCCTGACGCTCGTTACCCGTCACAATCCGAAGAAATCACGCTCCCTGTTCGCGCCCTTCCCTTTCCAGCCAGCCAAGGGGACAGACCCTTGCACCGCCACCGTGTTCCATAAAACGAATGCACCCATTGCTGACCGTCTCGAAGCACCGTGGATTACGGCTCGGTGAAAATGCCGGAAGCTACGTGCGCGTGCCCCAGCAGCCTCCAGTTTCCGTTATGGACCTCAGCGACGTTCGTCCACGAACCAATGACCACCACCGCGCTGCCCTAACTCGATTCAGGCAACGGCAGCCCCTGCTTCCGCGCGACCGTAGCGAGATCCACCCGACGGGAGACCTCGAACCACCGGAACAGCAGCGAGATGTGATTGCGCACCGTGAAATGCGACAAGCCCAGTGCTCTGGCGATCTCCTTGTTTGACAGCCCCTGTCCAAGCAGACCGAGGATCCGGATCTGGCGCTCAGTCAGCGCGTCAGACGCGTTCGGCACACCGGGCGACCTGCAGTGACGCCAGAGCCGACGCACCGTCTGGAGCAGTCGGTCTTCTGAATAGGGCTTGGTCAGAAAATCAGCCGCCTCCAGGTCGAACGCCATCGATGCGTATTCGGGGCCCGCTGCAACGAAGACCAGTCCCTGCCGATACACTGAAGGACCGTCCCGCTCGGCCAGACGCCTGCTCTCCGGCATCGTTATGTCGACGAAAACAGCGTCGAGCGCCAGGGCGGGGCTTTCCAGGACGAAAGTGTTCGCCGTCGGGCATTCGAGGACCACCGACGTGCGCGGCGTGACCGTCCGGCTCAACAACTGGTTCAAGCGAGACCTGGCGGCGTCGTCCGGGTCCACGATCGCGACCTTCAGGGGACCTGCCGCCTTCTCAATCATCCGAATGGAGTTGATCACGCGTCAGCGCTTTCTCATTTACCGCCGACCGACGACCCCGCATCACGCCGCAGGCTGGCCCAGCAGGCGAGCGCGACGACGAGACCGAGGGCGATGCGAAGGATGTCGAGATACAGTCTCGGCACCTCGAGCTGCAGATTACCGATGATGCCCTCCTGGATGGAGTTCAAAGCCGCGTGCCCAAGGGCGGCCGGCCAGAAGCTTCCGGACCGGATGGTCAGCCAGCCGAAAAGGAAGGACAGGCTGAGGGTCTGCAGTGGAAAAAGGACGAAGGTCCCCAGGATCGGATAGTCGGGATAGTTGTAGCCGGCGAGCAGCACGGGCAGATGGTAGGCCCACCAGATGGCGGCCAGGAGCAGGAGCCCCCGGGTCACGCCGATACGGCGGATCAGATGTCCTTGCAGGAAGCCGCGCCAGGCGAACTCCTCGCCGGCCGTGACCCCGAGGGTGATCACGGAGAAGACGACGGCCGTCGCGGCGACGTTGCCCAGAAAGAGAGGCCATGCCTGGAAGCCATCGCCCAGAACCCAGGGGCCTCCGGTTGTTGTGACTCCGCGCCCTTCGAAGGCGAACCATCCCGACGTCGCCAACCCGCTGCCGACCAGAATGGCCAGGATCACGAAAGCGATAATGGTCGGGATGAAGACACCCAGAGGCAGATAGGCGACGCGGCCGACTTTCCAGAGCAGGCCCGCACGCGCGGCGGGGTTGAAGAAGATGAACGCCAGGGCAATCACGCTGGGCGACCACATAACGGCCATGAGCATTATGACGGTCTGCGGACTGTCCAGGCCCCAGCGCTGAACGGCGACGATCTGCAGGGTCCAGGAGACCGCCAGGGCCAGTCCCGTGAACAGGGCGATCGATCGCCACCCCATGGTGAGGGCCGTACGGGGGGAGGCGGCTGGCGACAGAGATTCAGGCATGAGACCGTTCCTCGAAGAAAGGCGGCGCACGCCGCGGAGGGGCTGGGAAAAGGCATTGCGCAGCGGACCCCGCCCCGAACCACGCTGTTCGCGGCAGGTACCGGTGGCGACACATGAGGCAGGGGTCCCGTTGCCCGGCTGGTCCGGACGGGCGCTGCCGCCGGCACCGGGATCAGACAGGCGCCAGGACGTCCGGGATCAATGACGCGGAGGCGCCGGGTCGGCGGGCAGTCACCCGGGTCCCGTCGGGGGCCGACCCCGTCGCGGTGCCATCCAAGGGACGACCGAAGACAGAAGCAGTCTGCCCGCGATGAAGATCAGCGTAAGAACCACGGCGGCCGACGGAAACAGCCAGAGACCAAGAAGCTCGCGGGCTGAGGCCGGGTCATCGATGACTCCGATGAACGCGGTCCCGGGGCCGACCCAAAGGCCCGCATGGACGGGGTCGAAGATCTTCAGCGCCACCACCAGGACAATGACGCCCGCGAGGATGGCCAGCAGGATCAGGGCCAGCAGGGCGATGGCGGCGCCGACGCTTCGGTGTGCGCGATTGGCCACGAACCGGGCGAGGTCGCCGGCGCGCTGGGATCCCAAGGCTTCGTAGGCCTCGATCTCGTCGACGAAGCGGCGGGCATGGCGCTCGGCCGGACCGAATTCGCTCAGGACCTGCTGAACGGATCCGCCCGACGCCATCCGGTCCTCGATGTGCGACCGGGTCTCGCGGACAATATCGTCGCGTTCGCGCACCGGCAGGTGGCCCAGCGCCCAGCCCAGACGGCTTAGCCAGCGTTCAAGCTCGGCCTGATCGGTCATGGCCGGACTCTCCTTTCAAGAAAATGGGTCAGCCGGGAAGACATCTCCGACCAGCTGGCGCGCTGGGCCCGTAGCTCTTCGCGCCCGGCATCGGTGATCGCATAGTATTTTCTGGGGCGGCCGTTCTGCGGGTCGAGTCGCCACTCGGCTGCGGTCCAGCCCGACTTCTCGAGCCTGTGGAGCAGGGGGTAGACCGCCCCTTCGGCAAGCTGAAGACCTGCGTCGCTGCGGAGGCGCTCCAGGATTTCGAGCCCGTAACAGGCTTCTTCGTCGAGCAGGCTCAGCAGCGCCAGCTCAGCCAGGCCCTTCAGCATCTGGGTTCGCTGGACCGAGTCGTGTTCAAGTGCGGGGTTGTGTTTCAATGACATCTTGTAATGCAAGATATCGTGATTTTCAGATTTGGCAAGCGCATGGTTGCTCCGTCGCACCGTCCGACTGAGCCAACGTCCAGCATCGTGGGAGACGTCCGCTACGGGTCGAGCGCAGACCTCTTGCACCGACACCCCTGTCGAGCGCTACCGCCCCTCCAGCCAGCCCAGCACCCCGTCCGCCGCCACCACGCCTGAGGCCATCGACGCCTGCAGCAGATAACCCCCCGTCGGCGCCTCCCAGTCCAGCATCTCGCCCGCGACGAACACGCCGGGCATCGCCGTCAGCATCAACCCCTGATTCATCTGGTCCAGCCGCACCCCGCCCGCCGAGGAGATCGCCCGCGCCAGGCCCTGCACCCCCGTCAGCGTCAGCCGCACCGCCTTGATCCGCTTGGCCAGCTTGTCGGCCCCCGCCGGCAGCTCTCCGGGGATTTCCCGCAACAGCCCGACCGCGACCGGCGACAGGCCCGCCACCTTCCGCAACCAGTTGGTCGCGCTGTCCTTGCCGCGCGGCTTCGCCAGCCGCCCCGCCAGAGCCTCGACGGTCAGATCGGGCCGCAGGTCGACGGTCAGGCTCGCCAATCCGTCCCGCGCCACCGCCTCGCGCAGCGGCGCCGACAGCGCATAGACCGCCCCGCCTTCCAGCCCGTAGCGGGTCACCATCGCCTCGCCGCGCACGGTCCGGTCGCCGTGCGTCAGGGCGACGGGCTTCAGAGGCTGGCCCGCGAACCGGTCCGCGAACACCTCGGACCAGGCCACGTCGAAGCCGACATTCGACGGCCGGAACGGCGCGACCGCCACGCCTTCCGCCTCCAGCCAGTCACGCCAGCTCCCGTCCGACCCCAGCCGCGGCCAGCTCGCCCCGCCCAGGGCCAGCATTACCGCATCCGGCGTCTCGACCCGCTCGCCGTCCGGGGTGTCGAACACCCAGCCGCCGTCGCGACGACCGATGAGGCGCGACCGCGTCCGTACCTCCACCCCCAGCGCGTTCAGCCGCCCCAGCCAGGCCCGCAGCAGCGGCGACGCCTTCATCGCCCGTGGAAACACCCGCCCCGACGAGCCCGTGAACGTCGCCTGCCCCAGTCCCTCGGCCCAGCCGATCAGATGGGTCGGCGAAAACATCTCCAGCCAGGGCCCGACCACGCCCGCCGCATCGCCATAGCGGCCGGTGAACGGCGCGATGTCCTCCGAATGGGTCAGGTTCAGCCCGCCGCGCCCCGCCATGAGGAATTTCCGCGCCACGGACGGCATGGCCTCATGCACCGTCACGGCCACACCCGCCCGCGCCAGCCGCTCGGCGGCCATCAGCCCGGCCGGCCCGGCCCCGATGATGTGTACGGTCCTGTTTGTGTCGCTCATGGCCGACCCACTACCCTGTTCCGAGGCGAACGTCCGGCGAAAGCGGGTTCTTCACAACGGGCACAACGGGGTCACAAAGGACACAATGGGTCCCGGGATGAGGAAGGCCCTGGACCCGCCGTCGATGAATTGAGACGAATGATGATCGAGGCCAGGGCCTCGATCGGATCAATGCGGCGAACGCCTCAATCCCCGGCAAACGGATCAAGTCACGGACGTCGGCACACACCCGGTCCCGTCGTGTCCGTTGTGACCCCGTTGTGCCCGTTGTGATGAACCTCCATGCCGCAGGGCGAAAGAAACCGCTCCGGGAACCCCCGAAACCCGCATACGCTCATCCCCCATGAGCGTCGCCTTCACCCGCGAGGAAGATCTGGAGGCCACGGCCGCCGATCTTCCCGACCGTCCGATTTCGCCCCATCCGAACCTGGTCACGAGGGCGGGCCTGGCGTTGATCGAGGCCGCCCTGGCCTCGGCCCGCGCGGCCTATGCCGCCGCCCAGGCGAAGGGCGACATCGAGGCCGACCGCACCGCCATGGCCCGCGCCACCCGCGACCTGCGCTACTGGTCGGCCCGCCGCGCCACGGCGCAGCTGGTCGAGACCGAGCCGGAGGGCCGGGTCCGCTTCGGCGGCTCTGTCACCCTCGAACGCGCCGACGGCCGCACCCAGACCTGGCGGATCACCGGCGAGGACGAGGCCGACCCCGCCGCCGGTTCGGTCAGCCACGTCTCGCCCCTCGCCGTCGCCCTGATGAACAAACAGGTCGGGGACGAAGCCGTCGTCGCCGGCCAGGCCGTCGAGATCATCGCCGTCGATTGATCGTCAATGGTTGCCCCGGCTCCCCGCTTGCCCCACCCTGTGGGCAGACGGCGCTGGCGTAGCGCCTCCTGCGCTCAAGTAGCGCGAAGCGCGGTAGCGCAACGAAAAGAGAAAGAGCCGCCCATGGCCCGAAAGCCCAACTACAGTTTCGAGCGTCAGGAACGCGATCGCGCGGATGCCAAAAAGGCCGCCGAAAAGGCCGCCGCCAAAGCCGAAAAGAAAGCCGCCGCCGCCGCCCGCAAGGAAGCCGGCCTGCCGCCGCTCGAGGACTGACGACACCCGGACAAACGGTCGCGCCGCGCCGGGGCGGGCGTGCCGGGCATTGCGTGTCTGCACGCCCCGGCTATGGTCGCGTCATCCCGAGCAACAGGATTGTGACTCATGCGCTACCGTCTCGTATCGTTCGCCGCCCTTCTGGCGGCCATCGCCCCGGCCGCCCCGGTCCTGGCCTGGTCTCACGATACGGCGGCGCCGGTCGCGGTCATCTCCGCCCCCGCCCTGCCGCAGGCCGCCCCGCTGCAGGGCGCGCCCGTCGCCGACCTGGTCGCCCGTGTCGACATCCCCTGGTCGCGGTTCCAGCTCGACAACGGCCTGACCGTCATCGTCCACGAGGACCGCAAGGCCCCGGTGGTCGCCGTGTCCATCTGGTACAATGTCGGCTCCAAGGACGAGCCCGCCGGCTCCACCGGCTTCGCCCACCTGTTCGAACACCTGATGTTCGGCGGCTCGGAGAACTCCCCGCAGAGCCACATCCAGGCCATGAACGCCGCCGGCGCCACCGGCCTGAACGGCACCACCTGGTTCGACCGCACCAACTATTTCCAGACCGTCCCGACCCCGGCGCTGGAGCAGACCCTGTTCCTCGAGAGCGACCGCATGGGCTTCCTGCTCGGCCAGGTCGGCCAGGAGGTGCTCGATCTGCAGCGCGGCGTCGTCCAGAACGAGAAGCGCCAGCGCGACAACCAGCCCTACGGCCTGTCCTCCTACGCCCAGCAGGAGGCGCTGTTCCCCGTCGGCCACCCCTACCGCCACTCGACCATCGGCTCGATGGCCGACCTCGACGCCGCCAGCCTCGAGACCGTGCGCAACTGGTTCCGTGACAACTACGGTCCGAACAACGCCGTGCTGGTCCTGTCGGGCGACATCGACGAGGCGGCCGCCCGCACCCTGGTGAACCGCTATTTCGGCTCCATCCCGCGCGGTCCGGTCAATGTGCCCGCCGAGGCCGACATTCCCACGCTCGCCGCCCCGGTCGAGGAAGTCCTGTACGACCGCGTCGCCCAGACCCGCGTCAGCCGCGCCTGGGTCGTGCCCGGCATGCTCGATCCGGACGCCGTCCTGCTCAGCGTCGGCGCCTCCATCCTCGGCGGCCTCGCCTCCTCGCGCCTCGACAACGCCCTGGTGCGCGGCGACCAGACCGCCGCCGGCGTCAGCGCCGGGGCCCAGGCCTTCCACCGCCTCGGCTTCTTCAGCTATTCGGTCAACGTCAAGCCGGGTCAGGACGCCGCCGCCGTCGCCGCCCGCATGGACGCCGTCTTCCAGGACTTCCTCGCCAACGGCCCGACCCAGGACGAGATCGACCGCGTCGTCACCCAGTACGCCGCCCGCACCATCCAGGGTCTGGAACAGGTCAACGGCAAGGCCTCAGCCCTGGCCGAGGGCCAGCTCTACGCCGGCGACCCCGACTTCTACCGCAACCAGCTGGCCGCCTATGCCGCCGTCACCCCGGCCCAGGTCCGCGACGCCATGCAGCGCTGGCTGAACCGCCCGGTCTACAGCCAGATCGTCCAGCCCGGCGAGCGTCAGGCCTATGTCGAGGCCGCCGCCGTCCCGTCCGGGGCTGCGCCGGTCCCCGCGACCGAGATCGTGCGCGTCCCCCGCGACCCCATGCCGGCCATCGGCGACGTCCCCAACCTCGACTTCCCCGACGTCGAGCGCGCCGCCCTCTCGAACGGCATCGAGATCGTCTACGCCCGCTCGACCACCGTCCCCGTCACCCGCGTCGCCGTCGAGTTCGACGCCGGCTACGCCGCTGATGACGCCAACAGCCTCGGCGTCCACTCCATGATGCTGACCCTGATGGAGGAGGGCACCACCACCCGCGACTCCAACGCCCTGGCCGAGGCGCGCGAGCGGCTCGGCGCCTCGGTCAACATGGGCGCCTCCATGGACCGCACGGCGGCCAGCCTGACCACCGTCACCACCAACCTCGACCCCTCGCTGGTCCTGCTGTCCGACGTGGTGCGCAACCCCGCCTTCGCCCCGGCCGAGGTCGAGCGTCTGCGGGCCCAGCGCCTCGCCGGCCTCGCCGCCGAACGCACCCAGCCCGCGGCCCTCGCCGCCCGCGCCCTGCCGCCGCTGATCTATGGCGAGGCCAGCCCCTACGGCCGTCCCTTCGGCGGCACCGGCACGCCCGAGACCATCAGCGCCCTGACCCGCGAGGACCTGGTCGCCGAACACGCCGAATGGGTCCGCCCCGACAACGCCCGCATCTTCGTCGTCTCCGACCTGCCGCTGGCCGATGTCACGGCGCGGCTGGAGCGGGCCTTCGGCGACTGGCGCGCCCCCGCGACGCCGCGCGGGACCAAGGCCTTCCCGGCCGACATCCCCGCCACCACCGCCCGCATCGTCCTGATCGACCGGCCCCAGTCGCCGCAGTCGATCATCTACGGCGGCGCGGTCCTGCCCGTCTCCGGCACCGACGACCTGCTGACCCTGCAGGCCGCCAACACCGTGCTGGGCACCGACTTCCTGTCGCGGATCAATGCCGATCTGCGCGAGACCAAGGGCTGGTCCTACGGCGTGCGCGGCTCGATCAACACGCTCCAGCACCGGGCGCCCTACATCGTCAACGCCCCGGTCCAGGCCAACCGCACGGGTGAGTCCATCGCCGCCCTGATCGCCCAGTACGAGCGCTTCCTGACCACCGACGGCGTCACCGCCGCCGAGCGGGACCGCACCGTCAACGGCGACACCCGCGGCCTGGCCGGTGGTTTCGAGACCTCGGGCCAGATCCTCGGCGCCCTGCGCTCCAACGCCCTCTACGGCCGTCCGGACAACTATCAGGAAACCCTGGCCAGCCGCACCCGCGCCCTGACCGCCGACCAGATGGACGCCGCCGCCCGCGCCGCCATCAACCCGAACCAGTTCGTCTGGGTCGTCGTCGGCGACGCCTCTGTCGTCCAGCCCCAGCTGGAAGCGCTGGGCCTTCCGATCGAAGTCCGCCCGGCGCAGTAAGACAACGGCTTCTCCTCCCCCTTCATGGGGGAGGGGGACCGCGCGAAGCGTGGTGGAGGGGCGGCCGGTGCGCCGCCCCTTTTCCTTGCGCGCAGTGTCAGGGAGCTCCGCCGCCGGCACACCTGGCGCGCACCCTCTCATCCAAAGGGTCGGCGCGCCCCGCGCGCCCGACACGCCCAGCCCCGGTCGCCCGACCCGGCGCGGGTCAAGGACAGGCCGTCCCGGCCTGCCGCGCGAGCGGCGCGCAGCGTCCTTGAGGCGCGTCGGGGCGGGTGGCACCCAATCCGCGTTTCCCCGCCCATGTAACGGGGAACATTCTTCTCGGTTGTCACCCTCCACCCTTCCTGCGAGGGTTTCACAATCGGGCGGGTAAGGGTCACCACAAGGCTGATCTTTGGGGGTGGGATGACGAAGCCAACGTTTCTGGATGCGGTACCAGTCGGGCGCATTTTCCTCGCGCTGAACAACCCTCGACACGAGCCCTACGAGACCGAGGCTCAGGCCATCGAGTATCTGTGCGAGCACGAAAACGTGCATGCGCTCGCGCGGGACATCGCAAAGCACGGGATCAATCCCCTTGAACGATTTGCCTTGCTACCGATCGACAAGAAGAAAGTCGGGCGGCCAGACGCGTCGTACACCTCCGCCGAGGGCAATCGGCGAATCTGCGCGATCAAGCTGCTGAATGATCCCGACCTCGCTCCAGCGCGCCTGCGGAAGTCTTTCGAAAGGCTGGCGGAGCAGTGGACGCCCGTGAAATCCGTGCCAGCGGCGGTATTCACCGACGCAGACATTGTGCGGATCTGGCTTCAGCGACTGCACACGGGTGCCCAAGGCGGTGCGGGACGGAAGGAGTGGAATGCTGACCAGAAGCAGCGCTTCGATGGGGGCTCAAAGAACAAGCTCGCGCTCGAGATCCTCGATTACGCCGAAGCCGAGAAGTTCATCACCAAGAGTGAACGCAAGGGGCGGCTGACGACAGCGCAGCGATTCCTTGGGAACAGCATCTTACAGGAAGTGCTTGGCATTGACGCTTCGAACCCAGACGAGGTCGTCCGCACTCGTCCGAAGGAAGAGTTTGACGTCCTGCTGAAGCGGTTCATCAAGGACCTGCTCGAAGGCAAAGAGGTGACCTCCCGGAAGAACAGAGAGGACATCGTCAAATATGCTCGGCCGCTGAATGGGTTGGCGGGCGTAACTACAAAGCGGATCGAGCCCGAGTCCCTCGCCGGCAACGCAAGTGACGGCACCGGCAAGCGCAAGGCCCCGAGGCGCAAGCCGCAGCAGCCGCAACACGCGAAGCATGTTCAGTACGAGGACGAGATTTTCACAGCGCTCAAAGCACTCGGGAATGCGAAGCTGAGCAGTCTTTATCACTCAATCACATCGGTCGATCTCGATCCCCATACGCCGCTGCTCGCGGTCGGAACATGGTCGTTCTTCGAGACCCTAACGGCCTTGGCGGGTCGGAATGAGGGCGTCAGCCTCGACGCTTGGCTTAGCAAGGCGAAGCTGGCCAGCTACGGGATCAGCGGGGACTCGGTCTCGTCGCTCCGGTCGGCGATGGTGCAGATTCGAGAGTTCGGCAACACCACAAAACACCATCCGGTCGCTGCGCTGTTCAGCGGCGATCAGTTGAATAATGACGTCTGCACACTGAAGGTGGTGATCCTCAAAGCCATCGAAGAGGCGGCGGGAAAGGGGGCCTGAGCTCCCTCTGTCCCAGACCGATGCGCGTTGCTAGAACCCCGTCGGAGCAGAGGGAGAGGGCGTCTCGAACATGACAAGGGGAACCTCACCTCTCCGGTATCCTGGCGGTAAGACGTCGATGCTGGACCTGACCTCGTTGGTCCTTCGGATGAACGCCCTCGAGCGCGGCCACTATGCCGAGCCCTATGCTGGCGGATGTGGATTGGCCTTGGCCTTGCTCTACGGCGGGCACGTTTCTGATATCCACATCAATGACATTGATCCGGCAATCTGGTCATTCTGGCACTGCGTATTGAACGACTTCGACGCCTTCACTGAGAAAGTTAGGACGACTCCGGTCACGATCGAGGAGTGGTTGAAACAGCGTGAGCTTTATCGATCAAACGCCAACGATCCCTTAGATCTAGGTTTCGCGGCGTTCTTTCTGAACCGCACTAACCGTTCAGGCATCATCAAGGCTGCAGGCGTTATCGGCGGCCTAGGGCAGACCGGCGACTACAAGCTCGACTGCCGCTACAATCACGACGACCTCATCCGCCGCATTGCGAGGGTTCACAAATATCGGGACCGAATACATCTGACGAATCTCGACGCTCTCGCTTTCCTTGAGCGGTGTGAGGCGGCGTTGCCTGCCGACTCGCTCCTCTTCATTGACCCGCCTTACTATAAGAAGGGGCCGGGTCTCTACACGAGCTTCTACCGCCCGGAGGACCACGAGAAGGTCGCTGAAGCGGTTCTATCGGTCGATCTGCCTTGGTTAGTCACCTACGACGATGTCCCGGAAATTCGACGTCTTTATCGCACGCGCCGTCAGTTCAGCTTCGATATCAATTATTCGTTGCACGAGAAGCGAATCGGAAGTGAGTTGCTCGTTGCTTCCAAGGGTCTGAAGCTGCCGGAGGTGTTTCGGGCGCGCCAAGTGAGCCGGCCACAGTACCGTTCCGCCGCGTAGTCCGCCGCTGTCGTCTTAGCGGAACTCTACATTGCTCGGGGAAAAAGACTCGTCGATCATAGTGGCCTCAGCGGGCGCATTCTTAACAATGGCGTCCCAGACTTTCTTGCCAAAGCGCCCGTCAATGCGGGCGTATTCAAGCGCATGAAGGATCTCAATGCGTTTGGACCGACCGCCGAACTTGTCCTCGAGATTGTAGAACTCAATCGCTTGAAGGTTCCCAGCTTGGTCGTTCTCGTCGACAAATTTCAGAAGTGCTGAAATGAAGTCGCCCTTGATTGCATAAACACTGCTGAACGGGTCTTCCTCGTAGGTTTCCCGGGCGATGTTCTCATGGAAGATCGGTTCAAGGCGATTGTAATAAGCGAACGCGAGGGAGTCGCTGAACCTGTCGGGGTTCTGGACATACCCGAGAAGAAAGTTCTGCCGCTTCAACTCGTAGAGGGCAATCAGTTGGGGATCCATGTTTAGTCTCCGTTGTCGGGGGCAATATGGTGATGGTGCCCAGCCCATCAAGGCTATGCGGGGCAGGCTTTCGGCAGTGAAGCCAAGAAAAAAGGGCGGCCCCGTCCCCGGAGCCGCCCTCTTCTGTCTCAGCTTAAACCGCCGAGCGACCGGACCCCGGCTTTCGCCGGGGCGTCCCGAGGCGAGCCTTTCGGCCCGCCCCGATCCGCTTAAAAGTCCATATCGCCCATGCCGCCCATGCCGCCGCCGCCCATGCCGCCGCCGGCGCCGCCACCGCTCGCCTTCTTCGGCGCATCGGCCACAGCCGCTTCCGTGGTGATCAGGATGCCCGCCACCGAGGCGGCGTCCTGCAGGGCGGTGCGCACGACCTTGGCGGGGTCGATGACGCCGGCCTGGATCATGTCGACATACTCTTCCGTCTGGGCGTTGAAGCCGTAGGTGGCCGAGGCGTTTTCCAGCACCTTGCCGACGACGATGGAGCCTTCGACGCCCGCGTTCTCGACGATCTGACGGATCGGGGCCTGGATGGCGCGGCGGATGATGGCGATGCCGGCGGTCTGGTCGGCGTTGTCGCCTTTCAGACCTTCCAGCGCCTTGGTCGCCTTCAGCAGGGCGATGCCGCCGCCGGGGACGATGCCTTCTTCAACGGCTGCACGCGTGGCGTTCAGCGCGTCGTCGACGCGGTCCTTCTTCTCTTTCACTTCGACCTCGGTCGAGCCGCCGACGCGGATGACCGCGACGCCGCCGGCCAGTTTGGCCAGACGTTCCTGCAGCTTCTCCTTGTCGTAATCCGAGGTGGTGTCCTCGATCTGCTTCTTGATCTGGCCGATGCGGGCCTCGATCGCGTCCTTCTCACCGACGCCGTCGACGATGGTGGTGTCGTCCTTGGTGATGGTGACCTTCTTGGCCTTGCCGAGCATGTCGAGGGTGACGTTCTCGAGCTTGATGCCGAGGTCTTCCGAGATGACCTGGCCGCCGGTCAGGACGGCGATGTCTTCCAGCATCGACTTGCGGCGGTCGCCGAAGCCCGGGGCCTTGACGGCGGCGACGCGCAGGCCGCCCCGCAGCTTGTTGACGACGAGCGTGGCCAGGGCCTCGCCCTCGATGTCCTCGGCGATGATCAGCAGGGGACGACCGGATTGCACCACGGCTTCCAGGATCGGAAGCATCGACTGCAGCGACGAGAGTTTCTTCTCGTGCAGCATGATGAGGGGCTCCTCGAGCTGGACCTCCATCTTGTCGGCGTTGGTGATGAAGTAGGGCGACAGGTAGCCGCGGTCGAACTGCATGCCCTCGACGACGTCGAGTTCGGTCTCGGCGGTCTTGGCTTCCTCAACCGTGATGACGCCTTCGTTGCCGACCTTTTCCATGGCCTTGGCGATCATGTCGCCGACTTCGCTGTCGCCATTGGCCGAGATGGTGCCGACCTGGGCGATTTCGGAGTTGGCGCTGACCTTGCGGCTCGAGGCCTTGATGTCGGCGAGGACGGCGGTGACCGCCTTGTCGATGCCGCGCTTCAGATCCATCGGGTTCATGCCGGCGGCCACGGCCTTGAGGCCTTCCTGGACGATCGACTGGGCCAGGACGGTGGCGGTGGTGGTGCCGTCGCCGGCCTTGTCATTGGTCTTGGAGGCGACTTCCCGGATCATCTGGGCGCCCATGTTCTCGAAGGCGTCTTCCAGCTCGATTTCCTTGGCCACCGAGACGCCGTCCTTGGTCGAGCGCGGGGCGCCGAAGGACTTCTGGATCACGACGTTGCGGCCCTTGGGACCCAGGGTCACCTTGACGGCGTTGGCGAGAACATTGACGCCGCGCAGCATCTTTTCGCGCGCGTCGGTGGAGAACATAACCTGTTTGGCAGCCATCGGGCAGCTCCTTGGAAAAGTGGTTAGTGGTTAGTGGTTAGTGATTGAGGGGATTAGCCGCGGCGCCAGGACCAGAACCGGTCGCGCCAGCCACTAATCACTCATCACTAATCACCCGGTTCAGCTCAGGACGCCGAGAACGTCCGACTCTTTCATGATGATCAGGTCTTCGCCTTCCAGCTTGACCTCGGTGCCCGACCATTTGCCGAACAGGATGCGGTCGCCGGCCTTCAGGTCCATGGCGACGTGCTTGCCGTCTTCATCGCGGGCGCCGGGGCCGACGGCGACGACTTCGCCTTCCTGGGGCTTTTCCTTGGCCGAGTCGGGGATGATGATCCCGCCCTTGGTCTTGGATTCCTCTTCCACGCGCTTTACCAGCACGCGGTCGCCGAGCGGACGAAACGCCATTTGTCTGTCTCCCAAAGTTTGTATCAAGCCTCGGCGCGGCCGATTGGCAGCCAACGGGTCCGAGTGCTAACGCGAGCGGCAAGTAGGGGGGCGCAGGGCCCCCGTCAAGCGCGGCGGGACAGGATTTCCGGTGGTTTTCAGTCCGCCGCGGCCGCCAGGGTCCAGCCGGCCTCGACCTGCCGCGCGAACAGCGGCCGGGCGCCCCTGACCCGGGTGCGCCAGTCCCGGCCGCGCCCGTCCTGCCCCAGCAGTTCGCCCAGCTCCGTCCGGACCCGGTCCCGCGCCTCGTCCGCGCGGCCCTGCCGGATCAGGAAGCCGGCGTATTGCCAGGTGCCGTCCAGGGCGTCGGCATGGGCCGGCGGCAGGCGGGTCGAGGCGATGACGCCGGCCCGCCGGTACAGGGCCTCGGCCTCGTCAGCGCGGCCCAGCCGGTCCAGCACGGCGGCGTAGCCCTCGATCGATTCCAGCAGATCCGGGCTGTCCGGCCCGACCCCGGCCTCATAGGTCGCCAGCCCCACGCGGAACGGATCCTCCGCCTCGGCCCAGCGGCCCTGGTCGGACAGGGCGTAGCCCAGATTGGCCCGCACCACGCCCGTGAACGGATGATCCGGTCCCACGATCTCCAGCGCCAGGTCCAGCGCCCGCCGGAACGCCTGCTCCGCCCCGACACCGTCGCCCGTCACATGCAGGAACCAGCCGTGGTTCACCAGGCACTGGGCCAGCAGCACCTTCTCGCCCGACAGTTCCGCGATCGCCACCGCCCGCGCATACAGGGGCGCCGCCTGATGCCCCCGGCCCGTCCGGCGCAGCGAATTGCCGAGGTTCGAAAGCACGATGGCCAGATGGCGGTCGGTCGGGCCGTACAGCACCTCATACATGCCCAGCACCTGCCGGTAGATCGGATCCGCCTCGGCGTGCCGGCCCTGGGCGGTCAGGGCGTTGGCGACCAGATTCAGACTGTCGGCGGTCTTCTCATGCACCGCGCCCAGATGCGCGCGCCGCAGCGCCAGACTGGCCCGCGCCGCCGCCTCCGCCTCCTCATTGCGGCCGAGGAAGTCAAAGGCCCGCGCGCGATCATAGGTCAGGGTCGCCTGCTCGACGGGGTCGGGCGTCGCCCCCCTCTCGAGCAGGGCCAGCGCCCGTTCGATATCGGCCAGGGCGCCGTTGTAGTCCCCCTGCTCGATCTTCAACCGCGCCCGCACCGCCAGCGGCCGGCCGAGCTGCGACGCGTCCCGCCCCAGCCGGGTCTCGAGCGCCTCGACGGCGGCGGCGATGGCGGCCTCGGCGCCCGGCAGGTCGCCGGCGGCGAACCGCTCATTGGTCAGGGCGATCAGGGCGACCGCCGCCCTCCCGGCGTCCGGCTCGCTGGCCAGGATCGCGGCCACGGGGTCCATCGTCGACGGCGCGGAGACCCGGACGTCAGCAGGCGGCGGCGGCGGAGGAGGCGGTGGTGGAGGTGGCGGCGGCGCGGGCGCGGTCACCGGCGGCGGCTGCTGCGGCGGCCGGTCCTGGGCCGTGGCGCACGAGGTCGTCGCCGCCAGAGCCAGTACGATCACGCCACTCCGCAACAGCCCCGTCACCGACGTCTCCCCTGTTCGATACCCATGTTCGGCTGACGGAACCGCCCTTGGCAAGGCTCTTTGCGGATGAACGCCGGATGAACGGCGACCTTGCGGCCCGTTCAGACGCCCCGCGCTACCTCTGTGGTCAAGCTTGGCAATCCGCCGCGCAACCACGAAGGGGTCCGACCATGAAGACGTTTTCGCAGCCTGCCATCGCCGCGCCGGCCCTGATCGGCGCCATGGCCCTCAGCCTGATGGCCGCCAGCCCGGCCGACGCCCAGAGCCGCCATCGCGACCGTGATCGCGACAACGATCGCACGGAAGATGTCCTGATCGGCGCCGCCATCGGCGCCCTCGCCGGCGCCCTGATCGGTGATGGCGACGGCTCCTATATCGCCGGCGGAGCCCTGGCCGGCGCCGCGCTCGGCGCCAGCTCAAACAACGGCGGCGACTGCGACTACTATCGCGGCGGCCGCTGCTACCGGAACCAGGGCCACTGGGAGCGCGAGCACGGCATCAACAGCCGCGACCGGTACGATCGCTATGACCGCCGGGACGACCGCCGTGATTACCGCCGCGACCGCCGCGACGACCGCCGCTATGACCGCGACTATCGCTATGAGCGTCGGTGGTAGTCAGACGTCCTGGCCGGTCGGGCAGGGTTTGACCTGACGTGGTCGAAAAAGGCGGCCCCCGGTAACGGAGGCCGCCTTTTCAATGCTCTCGTCATCCCCCGGTCTTCGCGGCGCTCGCTGGAGGATGACGAAAGCCGGCAAATCACACCATCAACCGCTTCAACAGCTCCGCTGTCGACGGATCCAGCCCGGCCGACGGTTCCCCCGCCGCGACATCGGCCAGAACGGCCTTCGCCAGGGCCTTGCCCAGTTCGACGCCCCACTGGTCGAAGCTGTTGATGTCCTGAATCACCCCCTCGACGAAGGTCTTGTGCTCATAGAGGGCGATCAGGGCCCCGACCGCCTCGGGCGACAGGGCGTCCATCAGGATGGTGGTCGAGGGCCGGTCGCCCGGGAAGGTCTTGTGCGGGGCCAGCCGGTCCGCTTCGGCCTCATCGGCGCCCGCCGCGATCAGCTCGGCGCGGGCCTCGGCCTCCGTCTTGCCGATCATCAGGGCCTGGGCCTGGGCCAGGGCGTTGGACCACAGGGGCGCATCGCCCTCGCGCGCATCCATGGCGGCGTCGGTGGTATGGCCGACGACGATGAACTCCGCCGGAACGACCATCGGCCCCTGATGGATTTGCTGGAAGAAGGCATGCTGGCCGTTGGTGCCGGGCTCGCCGAAGACGATCGGGCTGGTGGCGGTGTCGACGGGCGAACCGTCGCGCTTCACCCGTTTCCCGTTCGACTCCATCTCGAGCTGCTGCAGGAAGGCCGGCAACCGGCGCAGGCCGTGGGCATAGGGGGCCACCGTCCGGGCCATGCGGCCGCGCCCCTCGACATTGTAGATCTGGGCGAGGGCCAGCAGCACCGGGGCGTTGCGCTCCAGATCGGCGGCGAGGAAATGCGCGTCCATGGCCCGGGCGCCGTTCAGCACGCGTTCGAACACATCCCAGCCCAGGGCCACCGCCACCGACAGGCTGACCGCCGACCACAGGGAATAACGGCCGCCGACCCAGTCGCGGAAGCCGAAGGTCCGGCCGCAGCCCCAGGCTTCCGCCTTGTCCGGCGCCGCCGTCACCCCGATCAGATGGTGCACCATCCGCTTCGGCGACAGGCTCTCGGCCAGCCAGGCCTTGGCCAGTTCGGCATTGGCCAGGGTCTCCTGTGTGGTGAAGGTCTTGGAGACCACCACGACCAGCGTCGTCGCAGGGTCCAGGCCGGACAGGGCCTCGCCCATCTCGCGCGGATCGACATTGGCCACGAACCTCAGGTCGATGACCGGCTCCAGCGGCCGCAGGGCGTCCCACAGAAGGCGCGGTCCCAGGTCCGATCCGCCGATGCCGATATGGACGATGGCCGTGAACGGCAGCTTGGTCCCGCCGGTCTCGGCGCCCGAGCCGATGTCGACGGCGAAGGCGGCCATGGCATTGCGGGATTCAACGACCTCGGCGGAGACGGGCTCGCCCAGGGCGCGGAAGTCGGCGTCGTCCGCGGCCCGCAGCGCCGGATGCAGCACCGCCCGGCCCTCGGTGTTGTTCACCGCCTCGCCGCCGAACAGGGCGTTGCGCCGCCCCTCGACATCGCAGGTGCGGGCGAGATCCAGCGCGGCCTCGAACCCCTCGGCGCTCCAGGCCTGTTTCGACAGGTCCAGATAAAGGCCCGCGGCCTCCACCCCCATGCGGTCAATACGGCCGGGATCGGTCGCGAACTGGTGGACGATGCGGCCGTCGGCGTCCTTGCGGGCGACGCCGCGAAGCATGTCGAGGGCCTGGGTGCGGGCAGTCATCGGGCAAGCTCGAAATTCGGAAAGGTAAACCCTCGTTTACGGGTCGGGCGTAAGCCGGTTCAACGCCGAATCCGCGATTCGGCCAACTATATGAGGTTAGCCATGTCCTGCGGCGTCGCCCTGGCCGTCTCCCTGCTGCTCTCCGACCCCAGTGTGGCCCTCGCCGCGGCCCTGCCGCCGCCGGCCGCTGATGCCCCGGTGTCGGTGGCGGATGAGCCGCTGTTCGCCGAGATCGTGACCCGGTCGAGCGCCATGCGCGGCATCGTCAGCACATGGCTTGCAGCCGGCGCGGCGGACAATGCGGCGTTCGGCGTCAGTCCCGAGTTTGAACTGCTGCAGCGCGGAACCGCCCTCCTGGCCGAACGGGACATGCAGGCCCATCTGGTCCTCAAGGAACGCGGTACGGACGGCGATCTGAAATGCATCCTTCGCGGCATTGCCGAGGACATGCCGCTGAAAGTCGCTGCTGTCGCCGCCGCCACCACCCCCGCCGAACGCCGCGTCGCCCTCGAAGAACTCCACTACCTCCTGAACGACAACGTCGAAGTCATCACCGCCCCGCCCCAGCCGGAGGTGTAACTCGGTTCCTTCTCCCTGTGGGAGAAGGTGGCCCGTAGGGCCGGATGTGGGTCGGCTGTATCCCTCGGCGTAAGCCGCCGCACCGGTCGCGCCACGGCCTTCGCCGAATGCCCTCACCCGACCCACACCCTTTCGCGCCGCCAATCGCTACGCTCTTGGGCGCTCAAGCCCTCTCCCAATGGGAGAGGGATCACGGCCAGCCTGGCTGCATCCCGGCTCCCTTCGTGCCCTTTGTGATCCCTTCGTGTCCTTCGTGATGAACCTCCCGGCCGTCGCCCCCTGACCCCGCTGTCCGAACACGACCGATTCTGACGCAGCCGCGCCCCACCCTGCGTCCATGTACGAGCGACCCGCCCGAAAAGTCCGGTCCGAAGACACCTGGTGGGCGGTCCGCCGGGCCTGGGAGGCGGGCGAGACCGCGGCCGCTCTGGCCCAGCGGTATGATGTCGGCCTGGCCAACCTGTGGCGACGCCGGGCATCGGAGGGCTGGAAACGGCGCGTGACCGCCGATCCGGATCCGGAGCCGCCGGAGGGTTGGGACCGCTACGCCCGGCGCAAACAGGCCGGGTTCGAATACCAGTTGGAGGAGACGCGGCTGCTGGCGGTCAAACTGGCCGAGGCGATGCAGGGCGGGCCGCTGGAGCAGGTTCCGGTCTGGCACCTCGGCTTCGTGCTGGAGTGGCGGGCGGAGAACCTCCCGCCCGGGACAGCGGCGAACGACCGTGCCTGGGCGGTCCGGCACGGCTGGACCGAGGCCTTCTGGAGCGAATCGGGGTGGCTGCACCCCCTGTCCTATCTCGACGAGGTGACCCTGCAGGCCAACCGCGACGCCTGGCGCGAGGACGCCGGCCTCCCGCCGGGGGCGGCGGAGGCGTGGCCCTGCTGAGGCGGCAGATCTGACCCTTCTCCCATTGGGTCGAGGCTGATCGCATGCGATCAGCCGAGGGGTGGCGCGCAGCGCCGGATGTGGGTCGGCTCTATCCCTCGGCGTAAGCCGCCGCTCCCGACAGCGACACGGCTTACGCCGACGGCCGCCACCCGACCCACACCCTTTCGCGCATCCGATCGCTACGCTCCCGGGCGCTCAAGCCCTCTCCCAACGGGAGAGGGAATTAAGTCCCCACCGTCTCCGGATATTTCACCGCGCACCCGTACGGCGTTGCGAACGGCGTCCGGACCGCGCGCCCGGCCTCCAGATCATCCAGCGCCGCGCGGACGAAATTGTTCGCGCCTTCCAGATCCTCGGGCTTGTTGGTCGGCCGGTCGTCGATCCCGCCGACGAAGCGCAGCACACCCTCGCCGTCGATCACCCGCATGTCGGGCGTGGTCTTGGCGTCATACAGCTTGCCGACCTGACCGGTCGGGTCGAGCAGCAGATGGGTCGCCGCGCCGTTGGTGCGCGTGCGCCATTGGCGCGCAGCCTCGCCCTCGACATGGCCCTGCGTCCCCGGCGCCGACGAGATGATGGTCAGCCAGACCACGCCATCGGCGACGGCCTCGCGCTGCAGGGCCTGCATCGCGCCGGTGTAGTGTTTCTTCACATAGGGGCAGCCCTCATTGGTCCACTCCAGGACCACGGTCCGCCCACGGAAATCGGCCAGCGACCGCTGCGTCCCGTCGGCGTCGACGAGGGTGAAGTTCGGGGCGGGTTGGCCGGCGACGGGCGCGCCCGCCGGCGTCGCCGGGGCGGGCGCTTCGGCCTTCTCGGGCGCAGCAGCCTGGGGTTGGCAGGCGGCGACGAACAGGGCGGCGAAGGCGACGGCGGTCAGGCGTTTCATGACGAACTCCTTCAGGATTCGGCGGCCTTGAGGGCGTCGATGACGACCCCTTCGGTAAGAAGCTGGGGCAGGATGCGCGGCTCGGGCGATCCCGGCGAATACAGCAGATACAGGGGTACGCCCGACCGGCCGTGGCGCTGCAACTCGGCGGTGATGGCGTCGTCGCGCCGGGTCCAGTCCCCGACCAGATAGACGGCGTTGCCCTGCGCCATGGCGTTCTTCAGCCCTGCCGAGCTCAGGGACGTCCGCTCGTTGATCTTGCAGGTCACGCACCAGTCGGCGGTGAAATTGACCAGCACCGGACGGCCCTCCGCCAGCGCCGCCTCGACCGCCGTCGCCGACCAGGGCGCGCTCGTCGGGCCCGCGCCCTCAACGGCGGCCGCCGGACCGGCCGCGGGCGCCGGAGCGCGCGCCGCCAGGATCAGGGCCGCCCCGGCCAGCAGCAGGGCCGCGACGCCGGCCGTCAGATGGAACACCCCGCGCCGCCCGAAACCCCGTTCGGCCTGTCCGCAACCGACAAGCCACAGGCCCAGCGCCAGCAGCAGGCCGGCGACGAACAGCAGGCCCAGCGCCTCGGCCCCGGTCTGGCGGCTGAACACCCAGGCCAGCCACAGGGCGGTCGCATACATGGGGAAGGCCAGCAGGTTCTTGAGCCGCTCCATCCACGGTCCGGGTCGCGGCAGTCTGGCCAGCAGGCCGGGTGTCAGGCTGACGGCGACGAAGGGCAGGGCGAGACCGAGGCCAAGACCCAGGAACACCAGCAGCGCCATCGGCCAGGGCATGACCAGCGCCGCGCCCAGCGCGAAGGCCATGAAGGGGGCGGTGCAGGGCGCGGCCACGATCACGGCCAGCGCGCCCGTGAAGAAGGCGCCGAGCCCGCCGGGCAGGCGCGCCAGCGGTCCGGACCCGGCCCCCTGCAGTCCGCCGCCGATGTGGAAGACGCTGGACAGGTTCAGGGCCACGGCCAGCATCAGCAAGGCCAGGCCGGCGGTCACCGGCGGCGACTGCAACTGGAAGCCCCAGCCGACCGCCTCGCCCGCCGCCCGTAACGCCAGCAGCCCGCCGGCCAGCAGCAGGAAGGTGGTCAGCACCCCGGCGAGGAAGGCCAGTCCATCGCGGCGGGCGTGGCGAACGTCATGGGCCGAGGCCGCCAGCGAGGCCGCCTTCATCGCCAGGATCGGGAAGACGCAGGGCATCAGATTGAGGATCAGCCCGCCGAGGATGGCGAACAGCACGGCCCGGGCGAGGGTCGCCAGACCTGTTCCGGAGTCTCCGCCCGACGCTGCGGGCGTCGCATCGGCCGCGATGGCCAACGCGCCGGACCCGGTCGTTCCGGCCGGGGCCACGCCTTGCCCGGCCCGGATTTCCCAGGCGCCGTGCGCCGTGACCAGCACGCCGCCGACCGGGCCCGTCAGGCCCGCCGCCCGTGTCTCGCCGCCCGGCTGCAGCCTCAGCGTCAGCCCCTGTGGGCCCCACTCGCCGGTCTGGGGGGCGGGATGGTCGATGACCCCGCCCTCGAACGGGAAGAAATAGCTGGGACCCGGATCGCGCCCGGCCAGCGGTCCGCCCGCCGCGCCCAGCGTCAGCACGCCGTTTTCCAGCACGATCCGGGCCTCGATGCCGGCCGGCCCTGGCGCATTCTCCAGCACGCGGGTGATCGCGGCGCCGTGGCGCGGGTCGAGCGGCGCGGAGCCCTCGCGGACCGGCAGCTCCAGTCTCAGGGTCAGTTCGTCCGGTACGCACATCTCGGCGCTGCAGACGAGGAACAGCGCCCTGACCGTCAGGGGCAGGGACGTCCCGGGCCGCGCCGAGGCCGGAACCTCGACCGGAACCGGCAGATAGACCACGCCGGAATAGCCGTAGTTCATCAGGCCCGAAATGCGCTGCCGCTCGGGCACCGGCCAGACGATGTCGCCGGCGCGCACGCCCCCGGGCAAGGTCCAGGTCAGGGTCGTGGCGCCCCCGGAATCGCCGGGATTGCGCCAATAGGTGTGCCAGTCCGGCTTGATGGTCTGTTTGACCGCCACCACAGCCGTCGATCCCGGCGCGGCCCAGGCTGACATGGGGACCAGTTCGGCCTCGATCCGCTCGGTGCGCTGCGGTCCGACGGCCGTGGTCTGACCCGCGGTCTGGGCCATGGCCGGCACGGGCCACAGGCACAGGGCCAGCAGGATCAGCACTCGAACGAAAAGGTTCACGCGGCCTCCGGAGACGGTTGCGGCGACCTTAGCCGCCCGGAGCCGTCTCCGTCACCGCCTGCGTCAGCGACGCGGCGTCGCGCCAACGGGGTGTGGGCTCAGCGCGGGACCGCCTCGATCAGCACCTCAGTGCGGCGCCGCATGGGCTCGCGCAAGCCGGCGTCGGTCACGGAGCCCTCGTCGCCGACGGCCTCGACCTCGAAGGCCGGCGCTGGCCAGCCCGCCGCCGTCAGCGCCTCGGCCACCGCCTGGGCCCGGCGCTCGGACAGGCTCAGGTTCGCCGTCGCCCCGCCGCGCGCGTCGGAGAGGCCGATGACCTGCACCTTGCGGATGTCGCAGCCCTGCAGCTGCGCCGCCTCCATCCCGATCGCCTGTCGCGCCGCGTCGGTCAGTCGCGCCTCGCTATCCGCGAAATAAACCTCGAACCGCTTGGTCGTGCACGGCGACGGCTCCGTCACCACGGCGCTCCGGTCCATGAACCGGGTCACCCCGCACCCGGACAGCCCCACCGCAACCGCCAGCCCCGCAAACCCGATCAACCGCTTCATGTCCAACCCCTCACAGCTCATGAAAAGGGCGGCCCGCCTCGCGACGAACCGCCCTGAACGTTCATTCAGTCAGCGTACGCCTAGTAACGACGCTGGCCATTTTCCCAGTAGCACTCGTCCTGACGACCGTCGTAGCAATAGTAGTAGCGGTTCTGGCTGTCGCGGTAGCGCTGCTGATTGGCCCGGTCCTGCTGCGAACCGCGTACTGCGCCCGCTACGCCGCCGACCACAGCGCCGATGGCAGCGCCGCGTCCGGCGTTTCCGTCGCCGACGTTATTGCCGATGATCGCGCCAGCGACCGCGCCGATTCCGGCGCCGATAGCGCCTTGTCTCGTCGCTTGGCTGGGGTTGCCGTATTCGTCTGTCGCGCAGGCGCTGACCAGAAGACCGGCGCCGGCGATCGCGATGATTGCCTTGTTCATGGATATTTCCTTCATCCCTCGGGTTCGCCCCACGGGTGAGAACGCTGGAATAAGCGTTGCGGTTCCCGCGGTATGATAGAGGTTAAGTCTGTATTAGGCTTCAGTCGATGTCGCGCGGAGGGTGTGGCCTCGATTTTCTGGGTTGAGACGGGGGTTTCGTATGCGTTTTTCTGAACCGGTCCGCATGGCGGACGACGGCGAGCACAGTCCGGTATGGGCCCGCACCAAGCGGCGGTCGGGCGGCAATCCGCTGGTCGGGATCATTGTCACCCTGCTGGCGCTGTTCGGCGTTCTGACGGCTGTGCTGGGCATCAAGGAGCAGTCGCTGGCTGAGGGTGGCGCCATGATGGACGGCTGGATCACCAAGGGCGTCTCCACGGTTCGGGGCGAAGCTCCCCGGGTCGCTGACGAAGCCGCCGACGCCGCCGGAGCCGCCGCTGAGAAAGCCGGCGACGTCGCCCAGGCTGGAGCCGCGGCCGCTTCCGACGAGATGAAGAAGCAATAGTCACGCTTTGGCGCTCCCGATCGGAACATCGTTCCGGTCGGGACGTTCGGGCGGCATGACTGATACTGTGACGCCAGTGAGTGATTTCACGACGCCGGCAGAGACACCGACCGTTGAAACCTATGTCCTGACCCCGCACGTCGCGCTGGGGCGGGTCATCATGCTGGTCAATCCCTTGTCCGGCGGAGTCGGACCCAATGCGGCCGACGAAGCGGCAGCCATCATTGCGGACTACGCCTTGGAGGCCACGGTCGTCACGCTGGAGGGCGGGCAGTTTGACGCTCAGGTCCAACAGGCGCTCGATGCCCGACCCGACGTGCTTCTCGTTCTGGCTGGAGACGGCACGGCCGGGACGATCGCCTCGCGCGCCGGCCCGAACGGACCGCTGGTCGCGCCGTTGCCGGGCGGCACCATGAACATGCTGCCCCGGGCGCTGTACGGCACCGCCGACTGGAAGATCGCCCTCAGGCGTGCGCTTGAAGAGGGCGCGCCGCAGCGGGTCGCCGGCGGCGAGGTCACCGACGGACGTTTCCGCCAGGCCTTTTACTGTGCCGCCATCCTCGGGGCGCCGGCCCTCTGGGCGCCGGCCCGCGAGGCCGTGCGGGAGGGCAAGTTCGGACTGGCCTGGGCCTACGGTCGCCGGGCGCTCAAACGCGCTTTCTCCGGCCGCCTGCGCTTCTCTCTCGACGGTCGCGCCGACCGACGCGCCGAGGCGCTTGTTCTGATCAGCCCGATGATCTCCAAGGCGATGGACGAGCATACCGGGCTGGAGGCCGCCGCCATGAACCCTGCAGACGCGCTCCAGGCCTTCCGTCTCGCTGCCCACGCTGTGTTTGACGACTGGCGCCAGGACCCGGCCGTGACCACCAAGGCGATCCAGCACGCGACCATCCGCGCGCGGTCGCGGATTCCGGCCGTGATCGACGGCGAACCCGCCCTTTTGCGCCATGAAGCCAAGGTTCGCTTCATCCGGACGGCCTTCCGCGCCTTGGCGCCCAATCCGCCGGCCGCGGAGGACGGCGTCTAGTGGGGCGCATCCTCCAGTTCTCGGACATCCATTTCGGCTGTGAGCACACGCACGCCTGCGCCGCCGCGCTCGAATATGCCCACGCCACGGCGCACGACTTGGTGCTGATCACGGGCGACATCACCCAGCAGGGTCTGTCTCACGAGTTCGAGGCGGCCGGTCGCTGGATCGCCAGCATGCCGGACCCCCGGTTCGTCATCGTCGGCAACCATGATGTCCCCTACTGGAGCCTGCTCGCGCGGGTGTTCAGTCCGTGGAAGGCGTTTGAGCGCGCGACCGGCCATCCCGCCCACGATCATCAGTTCCTCAGCCCGAATCTGATGGTGCGGGGCGTCGTCACCGCGCGCGGCTGGCAGGCCCGGGCCAACTGGTCCAAGGGCGTCATCGACCTGGATCAGACCCGCAAGGCGGCCGAGGCTCTGCGTCAGGCGCCCGTCGGGGCGTTGCGGGTTCTGGCCTGTCACCATCCGTTGGTCGAGATGATCGGCGCGCCGATGACCGGCGAGGTGAAGCGCGGCGAAGCGGCCGCCCTCATCTTCGCCGAGGCCGGGGTCGATCTGATCACCACGGGCCACGTCCATGTCCCGTTCGCCCTGCCGATAAGCCTCGGCGACCACTGTTCCTATGCCGTGGGTTGCGGAACCTTGTCGCACCGCGAACGCGGCTCGCCGCCCAGTTTCAATCAGATCGACTGGGACGCGCACCACATCACGGTCACCGCGATGGCGTGGACGGGCGACCGCTTCGAGCCGGACCAGACATGGAAACTGCCACGCCGTCAGGACACGCGCCGCACGGCCACCGCGCCGGATCCCAATCAGGCGGGACAAATGGAAAAGGCCGCGGTCTGATCGACCACGGCCTCCTGGTTTCCATGCCTTCGATCGCGCGTCAGCGTCGCCGCCGGCTGGCGTGGGACTTTTCGGTGAACGCCGCCGCCACCATGGTGGCCAGCGCCGGGTTTCGCAGGAATATCCAGCCGCCGGCCAGCGCTGCGACGGTGCCAAGGATAGGTCTCTGGCGGAACAACATATAGGCGCGCCGACCCAGGCCGGACACGTCTTCCTCGTCTTCCTCGTCTTCCGCTTCACTGCGGGCGACGAAGGTCAGAGCGACTGCGAGGGCCACCACGGCGAAGAGCAGGAAGGTTATCGCCGCGGCGGCGAGCGGGGGGACGACGAGCATCAGGCCGTAGAAGACGGCCGCGCCCAGCGCCAGAACGGCCACCAGAGCGGCACCCGCCGCGACCGAAGCCGCGACGGCCTTCTTGACCAGACCTCTGGCCATGCCTCCGCCGAACATCAGCGCCGACGACCGGCGAGCAGAAGTCCCAGCACGACGCCGACGCCGAGCGCGATGGCGGTCGACTGCATCGGACGCTCCTGCACCCGTTCGACCAGATAGCGTTGCGCCTCGTCGAAACGTTCGCTGGCCTCGTCGTAATATTCCTGACCCCGCACGCGGGCGGTGTCGTAATAGCCGCGGGCCCGCTCGCGCAGGACGTCGGCTTCCTCCCGGAGGCGGGTCTCGGCTTCCGCTGCCTTGGCGCGCAGGCGGGCCTCCGCCGCCGTCGCCTTTTCACGCAGCCGTGCCTTCTCTTCGGCACCCAGCACCTTGAGGTCGTCCTTCAGTGTATTGATGTCGTTCTTCACGGCTGTCCGTGCTGCCTTGGTCGTGGCCATTGTGCGCGCTCCGCGTTGCAAGCTTGACGGTTAGATAGAGAACCCTGAGCCGGAACGCCACTGTCCGGTGACGGTTCCCGCATTGCAGCATCAGCCGGTGGTGGCGAAGTGGCGCATCCGGGCATAGACAGGGCGAATGACTGACTGGCTGTTCACACCCGCGCCGACCGCCTCCCTGCCCATTGACGGCAGGACCGAGCGCTTTCCTGTTCGTCGCATCCTGTGCGTCGGCCAGAACTACGCCGCCCACGCGCGTGAGATGGGTCAGGCCCGCGCCGAGCCGTTCTTCTTCACCAAGCCGGCCGATGCGGTCGTCGTCGACGGCGCCGATCCGGTCTTCCCGACGGCGACCGCCAACCTGCATCACGAGGTTGAGCTGGTCTGCGCCATCGGGGCGGACGGCGAGATCGCCGGCTGGGCGGTCGGCTGCGACCTCACCCGCCGCGATCTGCAGGCGGCCGCCAAGGAAAAGGGCCGGCCCTGGGATGCGGCCAAGGGGTTCGACCAGTCCGCGCCCTGCGGCACCCTGACCCTTGGCGCCCTGCCCGATCCCGCTGCGCCGATCGCCCTGTCGGTCAACGGCGAGGCCCGCCAATCCGGCCGGCTCGACGACATGGTCTGGAATCCGGCGGAAATTCTCGGGAAGGCGCGGGAGCTTTGGGACGTACAACCCGGCGACCTGATCTTCACCGGCACGCCCGAGGGCGTCGGTCCGCTCCAGCCCGGCGATCGCGTCGAAGCGACCGTCGGCGGGCTGCAACCCCTCACCTTCACGGTGCTTCCGCGATGATCCTGCACGGCTATTGGCGCTCGGGCGCCGCCTACCGGACCCGTATCGCGCTCGCCCTGAAGGGGCTGGCCTATGATCAGCAGGGCATCGACCTGCGGACCGGCGCGCAACGATCCGGGGCCTTCGTCGCTCTCAATCCGCAAGGCATGGTGCCGGCGCTGGAGGTGGAAGGCGCTGTATTGACCCAGAGTCCCGCCATCCTCGAATGGCTGGAGGAGACCCATCCCGTGCCGGCGTTGCTGCCGGCGGACGCCTTTGACCGCGCCCAAGTCCGCGCCATGGCGGCCCTCATCGGCTGCGACATTCATCCGTTGAACAATCTGCGCGTCGGCAAGGCCCTGCGCGAGACCTTCGGCGCCGATCAGGCCGCCGTCGATTCCTGGGCCGCCCGCTGGATCCTGCCCGGCTTCGAGGCCCTGGAAGCGCTGGTCGCTCGCCACGGAGCCGGCTGGTGTTTCGGCGCCGCTCCGACCCTGGCCGACTGCTATCTGATCCCGCAGATCTATTCGGCGCGTCGGTTCAATGTGCCGCTCGAGGCTTTTCCGCGCCTCTTGGCCATCGATGCCGTGGCTGCCGCTCATCCCGCCTTCATCGCCGCCCATCCGGACGCGCAGCCCGACGCGGACTGAGGCTCAGCCGAGGAACCGGTCCACTGCGGCCATGAACCGCGTCGGCTGGTCGATCATGACCATGTGCTCGGCGCCCTCGATCGGTACAAAGGCGGCCGGGGCGCGCAGCCGCGCGTAGGCGCCGCGGAACAGGCTGTCGGTGCGGCTTCGAGGCGAGTTCCCGTCCGCGCTCCAGCCGTAGACCACGGTCACCGGAGCCGTGATGTCGGGCAGGCGACGGCGCAGGTCGACCGTCATCACCTCATACAGGGACTGGGCCAGAACCCTGCGGTCTCCGCCCTGCCAGCCCAGTGTTCCGAAGACGGCGTCTGTCGCCCCGCCCAGTTCCAGCCCCATCTCCCGGCCGCGCGAGCGCAGCGCTTCGTCACCCAGGAAATGGATCGCCTGATAGGCCAGTTGGGCGATCGGCTCGACGTCGCCGACCGTGGCCTGCGGGCTGATCAGGGCGGGAAAGAAGGGTGAGGAGTCCACGACCATGACCCGACCGATGCGAGCCCCCGCGTCGGCCGCGACACGTAGCCCGACCTGGCCGCCCATGGAGTGGCCGATCAGGGCCGGCCGCTCGAGGCCCTGTTCCGCGATGTAGCGCCGCACTTCGGCCGCGACCGCCGCCATGACCGCCCCGCTGGCGTTGGCTCCCGCAGGCAGATCCCCGAAGCCGCGAACCGAGATCAGGTGGAGCCGTCGTTTGCCGGCCAGCCGGTCCGCCACGCCGCGCCACACCTCGGCGGTCGAAGCCAGTCCGGGGATCAGCAGTACATCGGCACCTCGCCCGCGCGTCGACACCGCGATCCGCCGCGAGCTGAAGGCGGTCTGCGCCCGGCCGCGTGAGGCGGAGCCCGCCGTCAAGGCGGAGGCCGCCAGCCCCGTCAGTATCTGTCGTCTGTGTTGCATGCCGCCTTCATGTCGCGCCTGTCGTCGCGGCAGCGTGCTTGCCGATTGCGGCACGACGATGAAGGGACCGGATCCGCGCGCTCGAGACGCAGTCGGATATGAACCCTAGCCCTGGGCGGGTCGAAGGCCTTCGACCGCGGCCCGCTGGACCACCGGGCGGCGTTCGCCGCCGGCAGCCCGGATGCGGTCGATACGGGCCTTCTCGGCGCGGAACGCCGTCAGATCGGCGCCGGCCAGAACCGTGCCTTCAGTGGTGCGCACGCCGGCCGGATTGATCCGCTGGCCGCCCCGCCAGATTTCATAGTGCAGGTGCGGACCGGTCGAAGCGCCGGTCGAACCGACATAGGCGACGATCTGGCCCTGACGCACGCGCTGTCCGGCGCGCATGCCGGAGGCGTAGCGCGAAAGGTGGCCGTAGCCGGTCTCCAGCCCGTTCGAGTGGCGGATGCGAAGCCAGTTGCCGTAACCGCCCCAGCGGCGCGCCTCGACGACGACGCCGTCCGCGGGGGCCACAACCGGCGTGCCGCTGGCGGCCGCGAAGTCGATGCCCTGGTGCATCTTGCGATAGCCCGCGATCGGGTGGCGGCGGAAGCCGAACGAGGAAGAGACGCGGAAGCCCCGTTCCAGCGGCGTGCGCATGAAGGCCGAACGCGTGTTCTTGCCGGTTGCGTCGAAATACTGGGCCTCGCGTGCGCCTTCGGGCTGGAAGCGATAGAAGGCCACCCCCTTCAGTTCGGCATACAGCAGGCCGTCGGTTCCGATGGTGCGACCGTTCTCCGTGACGGTGCGGCCGAAGACGTAGGTGAACTCGTCATTGGCGCGGATGTCGCGGTCCATGTCGAACCGGTGCGAGAACAGGCGGCCGGCGGCGCGCGCGACATCGGCGGGGGCGCCTTCGCGACGGGCAGTCCGTATCAGCGAGCCCTCGACCTTGCCCGTCAGGACCACGGTCTCGTGAGTGACCTTCTCTTCCAGCGCCCGAAGACGCAGAGCGCCGTCGAAGCTGCGCGACACGGTCAGCTGGGTGGCCGGGCCCGTTCGCATGGTCAGGCCGATCAGGCGGGCCTCGCCCCGGCCGCCGCGCGGCTGGGAAATGGCGGTCTCGAAACGCTGGCCGACGCGCATGGCGTTAACGTCCACGGCGTTCGACAGGGTGGCAGCGACGGCCGAGGCTTCTTCCGGCGCGATGCCGGTGCGGCGCACGGCCTGTTCGAAGGTTTCCCCGCGCCGGATCTGGACGGGGATGGCTTCCGGCGTGGTCAAACCGGCGGGCATGCCGGCCGCGGCGAAGGCCTGATCAGCCAGGACAGCGATCTGATTCTGGGTGAGAGGCGGAGCCTCTTCCGCTTTCGCGGGTTGGTACACACGACCTGCAAGCAGCGCCACCGAGATCGCGGCCACCGCCGTCAGGGCGTGGGGCGCGATGCGCATCGGTTGGCGACGTGGATCGAACTGAGCCATCGGTCCCCGGGAAACAACGACGCCGGACGGCGCCAAAGCCACTGGTAGCAAGGATCGCGCCGAAGCAGCCCCCCGCGCGAGACAGGCCGTATAGCCCGTCCGTCCCATCATGGGAAGATGGTTCGTTACAGCGCGTTAACCGGAGCCGTAGTCGTCGGTAAAGCTTGCGTGAACCATGAGACTATCGTGGAGAAACCACTGTGTATTCGCCGCGTTTGGACGATGAATTGACTCATCCCTGCGGCAAACTGTCCCGAACTGACCCAAGCGACATTCAAAGTGGCCTATACGCCACTCGGCCGTGTTGTGACGGACACGCTCATATTGCTGACCCGGAGAAATCCTTTGCTCACTGGCCTTTCCACCCGAGCGTCCGTCCCGATATGACCGATCGATGACCGCTGCCATCGATCCCGCTCCGCCTCCCGTGCGGCCCGTGCGCACACGCGGTCCCCGTGTCCGGCTGATTGCAGGCGTCGTCGTCGGCGTCCTGCTGGTTCTGACGGCTCTGCTCTACCTCAACCGGCGCGCGGCGACACGGCAGGTGCTGATCGGCTGGCTGGAACAGCAGGGCATTGAAGCCGATATGACGGTCGAGCGGCTTGAGCTCGACGGCCTGGTGGCCAGTGTCCGTATCGGCGATGCTGCCAATCCCGATGTGGTCGTCGAACGCGTCGAGGTCGACTACGCCCTCGGCGCGCCCTGGTCTGCGGGAGGGCTGGGCCTGACGCCCACGCGCATCCGTCTGGTTCGTCCCGTAGTGCGTGCCAGCGTCCGCAACGGCAAACTCACCCTTGGCTCACTGGACCCGCTGGTGGAGCGCTTCACCGGTCGGCCGCCACGGCCCGACAGTCGTGGTCCGCTGGTTGTGGTCGAGCGCGCGCAGGTCCGGCTCGACACCGACTACGGCCCTGCCAACATCTTCGGTGACGCCCGGATCGACGACGGCAAGCTGATGCGTCTGACCGCCCGAATGCCGGCATCGGCCTTCAAGAGCGGCGACGCCGAGGCGAGGGGTCTCGAGGCCGCGGTCGATCTGACCACAACGGGGGATCGCGTCGCCCTGCGGTTCTCCACAGTTACCGAACACGCGAGCCTGCCCGGCTTCAGCGGAGAGGAGGCCCGACTGACCCTGGCTGGCGACCTGCCCTATCCCGACCTCAAGAGCCGGCGCGGCGATGGACAGGCGAGGATAGACCTGCGTGGAGCGGCGGTCCGTATCGTATCCGGCGACGCCTCGGCTCGCGACGCCGACCTGCATCTGACCTTCAACGGCCAGACGACTGGCTGGATCGAGACCTTCCGTATCGACGGGACCAGCACGGCCGATCTTCGCGTCGCCCGGATTGAAAGCCCCGAAACCTCGGCGACGACGGCGCGCCTGCGATTGACCGACGCACGGACCGTGATGGCGCGTGACCCGCGCGGCCTGAACTGGGCGGTGGACGGCGGCGCGGTGCTGACCGCCGCGCGGACGTCGGGGACCGGGCTGGACGGCGCCGGTATCACCCTGTCTTCCAGCCGGCTGGCAATGGGCGGACGCGGCGCGGCGATTGAAGCGGCAGGACCCGTCACCCTCTCGGCGGAGCGGCTGGGCTGGAACGACCTGACCCTGTCCGGCGTGCAGGGCGCGACCGATTTCGACCTGGTCTCGGACGGCGGCTTGCGGCTCACAGCCACGGGCGCCTTTCGATCCGCTCGCGGCGCCTGGCCCCTGTTCGGCGCGCCGGTCGACGACGATGTGCCGGAACTGGCGGGGATGAAGCGCGCCCTGTCGGCCTTTGCCGTCGACGTACCCGGCTTCGATCTGAGCACCGGCCATTCGGGAACCCGTCTCTCCCTGACCCGCCCCGCGACCTTGCGTCCGGCCAACGGCGGCCTTCTCACGCTGAGGCCTGCGGCGACCCCGATCTTCTCGGCAGCACGCGGCCAGGCCGGCGGGGGCGCCCTGTCGCTGACGACGACCCGCGGACAGGGCCTGCCCGAGGCCGCCTTTGCCATCCCGGCCTGGCGGCTGACGTCTTCGGGGTTCACCGCCACACTGGATGGCCGCGCCGCCCTGGATTTCGGTCTGGCCCGCGGGATCACGATCCAGACCCGGGGCGAGTTGAGCTCCTCCGGCAGCCGCCTCGCCTATGTCGCCGCCCGCTGCATTCCCCTGACCCTGGAACGGCTCGAACTCGATGAGAGCGATGTCGTCGACTTGGCCGGCGACATCTGTCCCGTCGACCGTCCGCTGGTCAGCGTCGCCGACGGTCACTGGCGAGCCGAGGGCGCCTTGCGCGGCCTCGACGCTTCGGCCCCCTTCCTTGCGCTGAACTTCCGTGAGGCGGAGGGCGGCTTCACCGCCACCGGCGGTCCTGGCGGCCTAGGTCTTGAGGCTCGCATCGCTCGGGCCACGGTCGTTGACGCCACTACGCCCCTTCGCTTCAGCCCGCTGACCGCAACTGGCTCCGCGCGCCTCGCCGACGAAGACTGGTCCGGAGCCTTCGATCTGGCGCATGGCCATACTGTGCTGGGTCGCCTCGCTCTGACCCACGACGGGTCAGGCGGCTCGGGCGGACTGACCATCGACGCCCCTTCCATCGTTTTCGTCGAAGGCGGCCTCCAGCCTTCCGATCTCAGCCCTCTGGCCGAATTCATCGGACCGCCTGCATCGGGCTCGGTCGCCTTCAACGGTTCCATCGGCTGGCTGGCCGGAGCAGAAGGGACAAGCTCGGGCACGCTGACCATCCCGGGCCTCGACTTCACCAGTCCCGCCGGTCCGGTGAAGGGCCTGAGCGGAACCATCGACTTCATCAATCTGGCGCCATTGACCGCCGCCCCGGGTCAACGGCTCTCCGCCGACCTCCTGGAGTCGGTCGTCCCCCTGACCGACATCGAGCTGACCTTCGGTCTCGACAAGGCTGCGGTGACTGTCGAGGGCGGCGATCTGGCCGTTGCCGGCGGCTATGTCCGGGTCGAGCCCTTCGCCGTACCTCTGGACCCGAACCAGCCGATCACCGGCGTCATCGTGCTTGAGAACGTCCAGTTGGGTCAGGTGATCGCCGGTTCCGGCTTCGGCGACAAGGTCAACCTCGACGCCGTGGTCTCGGGTCGTTTGCCCTTCACCTCCGACCGGGTGAACGGCATTCGCATCGCCGGTGGCTCGCTGGCGGCGGTCCAGCCCGGCCGACTGTCTATCGCCCGCGAGGCGCTAAGCGGCCTCGAGGCCGGCGGCGGCGGAGAGGGCGTCCCCCCGAACACCGTGCAGGATCTGGCCTACCAGGCGATGGAGAACCTTTCGTTCGATATTCTCTCCGCCGAGGTCAACAGTCTCGACGAGGGCCGCATCGGGGTGCTGTTCCGCATCCGCGGTCGTCACGATCCTCCGCTACGCCAGGAGTTGCGCATACCCCTCGCCGAATTCATCAGCCGGGAATTCCTCAACCGGACCCTGCCCCTTCCGTCCGGGACCGGGATCGACCTGACTCTCGACACCACTCTCAACCTCAACCAGTTGATCGGTGATCTGCTGGAGCTCAACCGCGCCCGCGACGGACGACCGTCGGCTGAAGCGGCCGCTCCGCCGGAGAGCCTACCGCCTGACACGCCGTGATCAGGCCTTTTTCGCCGTTCAGAACCCGTTCACGCTCAATCGCGTTAGATCGCCGTCGATTGAAGACCGGAGACCACCGCTCATGACTCGGCCCCAGACCCGGACGCGCACCCGCCTCGCCCTGCTCGGCCTCATCGCCGCAGTCGGCCTCGGCGGCTGTACGCCCACCGTCCGGCTGCAGGTCGATCCGATCCAGATCTACGCGAAACTCGATGCCGATGTTCGCGTGCGCCTCGACCGGGAGCTTCAGGACCTCCTCGTCGAAAATCCCAACCTGTTCTGATGCGAAAGTTGACCCAGATGTCTTTCCGCAAGTTCTTCGTCGTCGCCGCGGCCGTCGCGGCTCTCGGCGTCGCCGCGGGCGCGGCCTTCGCCCAGACCTCCGCCCAGAAGTCGATGATCGACGCCGCCAAGGTGCAAGGCACGGTCGGCGAACAGGCTGACGGCTATCTCGGCTTCCGCGTCCCGGCATCCGACGCCGCCCTGACCGAGGCGGTCCAGGCGACCAATGCAGCCCGCCGCGAAGCCTATGCGCGCAGCGCGCAGGCGGCCGGCGACGGGGCGACGACCGAGGCCGCCGCGGCCCGGATGTTCCAGACGCAGCTCTTGCCGCGGATCAGCACCGGCCAGTGGTACCGCAACGCCCAGGGCCAGTGGGTCCAGCGCTGACCGCGCGCCGCCTGCTGCTGAAACTCCTTGCCGTCACCGGCGTCGCTGTTGTGTCGACGGCCGCTGTCAGTCTTGCCTGGGCCGCCATCGGTGGCGGTCCGCTGGGCGTTCACGGGCTGATCGCCCTGTCGCTCGGCGTGTTCGGCACGGTCGGACTAACCTGGGGCCTGATGGCTCTGGCCTTCAAGTCCAGCCGCGAAGGCTGGGACGACCGGCCCGACGATCCCGACAAGCCTTGAGCCGCCGCGCGTGCCGCGCGATAGGTCGGGAATGACCGACGCCGCCAATCCCTCCGAGATCACCTACGCCGGCTATCTGGCGCTCGACGACCTGCTCGCCGCCCAGCATCCGCTGTCGGATGAGCATGACGAGATGCTGTTCGTCATCATCCATCAGACCAAGGAGCTGTGGCTCAAGCAGATACTGCATGAAGTGACGCTGGCCCAGGCCCTGGTGCGCGGCGGCGACCTCGTTCCGGCCTACAAATGCCTGGCCCGCGTCAGCCGCATCCAGGCGGTGATGACCATGAGCTGGGACATCCTGGCCACGATGACCCCGGCCGATTATCTGCGCTTTCGCGGTGTTCTGGGGTCCTCGTCAGGTTTCCAGAGCGACCAGTTCCGGCGCTTCGAGTATATGCTGGGGCTGAAGGACGAGCGCTTCCTGCGCTTCCACGTCGAACGCCCCGCGGCCCACGCCGCGCTTCAGGCCGCCCTCATCGCTCCCAGCCTCTATGACGACACGCTCTCGCAGTTGGCTGTCGCAGGCCTGCCGATCCCCGTCGCGGTGCTGAACCGTGAGGTCAGCAAGCCCTATGAGCCGTCCGAAGAGGTCGAGGCTGCGTGGCTCGAGGTCTATCGGGACACCGCCCGCTGGTGGCCCTTCTACCAGCTGGCCGAGAAGCTCGTGGACCTCGATGACGCCCTGCTGACCTGGCGGCACAAACACGTTGTAACAGTCGAACGCATCATCGGGCGGCGTCGCGGCACGGGCGGCACCGAGGGAGTGGCCTATCTGACCGAGACCCTGCAGCGCCGCTGTTTCCCCGAGCTCTGGTCGCTGCGCACGAAATTGTAGAACGGCGAAGCTGAAACCTTTTCAGGCTCTACAACGCTTTCAGGTCTCCTCCCGGAAACTGTGAAAGGCCTGACCATGACCACTCCCAACGACCACGACATCCGCGTTCTCAACAGCCTGATCGAGACCACGATCGACAGTGCTGACGGCTATCGCGAAGCCGCCAAGGAAACCGACAAGCCCAACTACCGGTCGCTGTTCGAGGCCCGCAGCTTCGAACGCCAGCAGGTGGCCGCCGATCTGCAGGGCACGGTCCGCAATCTGGGTGGTGAGCCTGAGGACGACGGGTCGATCCTCGCCAAGGCGCATCGGGCCTTTCTGGACGTCAAACATGCCCTGTTGCGCGACGAGCAGGCGGTCGTGAACTCGGTCGAGAACGGCGAGGACTTCATCAAGGGCAAGTTCGAGAAGGCGCTTGAGGACTCGGACGTCTCCGCCACGACCCGCGAGACCATCCGCCGGGCCTGGACGACGGTGAAGGACGGTCACGACCAGATGCGCGATCTCAAGCACAGCCTGGACGGTCAGAAAGACGCGGACGGGCGGCTCTACCCGAACTAGGGTCCCGGCCCTGACAGAAAAGGCCCCGGCGGTTGCGCCGGGGCCTTTGTAATTTCGGCGAAACGAAGCGGCTTATGCTTCGGTTTCGTCGGCCTTCTGGGCCGTGCCGGTTTCCGGGACCACGACGCCCTTGACCGGACGCACGGTCTGCTTCTCGGCGATCCGGGCCGACTTGCCGCGACGGTCGCGCAGGTAATAGAGCTTGGCGCGCCGGACGACGCCGCGGCGCTTGACCTCGATGGCGTCGATGTTCGGCGACATCAGCGGGAAGACGCGCTCGACGCCCTCGCCGAAGCTGATCTTTCGCACGGTGAAATTCTCGTTGATCCCGCCGCCGGCGCGGGCGATGCAGACGCCCTCGAAGGCCTGGATGCGTTCGCGCTCGCCTTCCTTGATCTTGACCATGACGCGCAGCGTGTCGCCGGGCTGGAAGTCGGGGATGGCGCGTTGGGCGACCAGGCGGGCTTTTTCTTCGGCTTCGATCGTCTGAAGGATGTTCATTCTATTCTCCTCGAGCTTTTGCGCTCTTTACCTGTGATTTGGCGGGCTCAAGTCCCGCATTTGTCTTTCCCTGATACGCCGCCCAGAGGTCTGGCCGTCGTTCCCGGGTCGTCTCTCGCCGCTGCTCTTCGCGCCATGCGGCGACCTTTTTATGGTCGCCCGACAGAAGCACCTCGGGTATCTCCAGCCCCTCGAACGTCCGCGGTCGCGTGTACTGCGGATGCTCCAGAAGGCCGTCCTCAAAGCTCTCCGAACTCAGGCTTTCGGCCTGGCCCAGCACTCCGGGGATCAGTCGTACGCACGCCTCGATCACCACCATAGCCGCCGCCTCGCCGCCGGCGAGCACCGCGTCCCCGACGGAGACCTCCTCGAACCCGCGCGCGTCGAGCACGCGCTGGTCCACCCCCTCGAACCGGCCGCACAGCACCGTAATGCCGTCGGCCTTGGCCCATTCCTTGACGCGCGCCTGGGTCAGGGGCCGACCCCGGGCGCTCATGTACAAAAGCGGCCGGGGCGGGCCGGAAACGCTGTCGAGCGCCCTGGCCACCACGTCCGCTTTCAGCACGGCTCCCGGCCCGCCACCCGCGGGGGTGTCGTCCAGGAAGCCGCGCGTATCTGTGGAAAAGGCCCGAATGTCAACCGTATCAAGGCTCCAGAGCCCGCGCTCACGCCACGCCGTGCCAATCAGCGAGACGCCGAGCGGCCCCGGAAACGCCTCGGGGAACATGGTCAGGACGGTGGCGGTGAAGGGCATGGCGGCGGCTCATACAGGAAAGCCGGGCGGGCGGCGAGGCGGCGCCGTCCGACCCGCGCCTTGACCCGGCCCCCGCCGCCGTTCCAACTCGCCCGGCGACGTCGCGAGGGTCCATGCGTATTCTGCTTCTGCTGTTCCTGCTCGGCGCCTTCCGCGCCTGCGCCAGCGCCGGGCCTGCCGCCGATCCGGTCCTTCCCGCCCTGGATCCGGGCGCCCCGGTCGTCGAGGCGCAGATGCCGTTGCGGCTTCTGCGGGACGAGGGCCAGAACCCCCGGATGGGCGCGCCGGAGCTTGTGGCCGGCAGCTATGCCGAAGACTCCCCTTTCAGCATCAGCTTCGACTTCCACAGCGAGGGGCTCACGCTAGGGCCGCCCAAGGGGGTGGGGATGACCGTCCGCTTCGGCGACTACTGCCGGGACCGGCCCGGCTGGCTCCAGGCCGTGCTGATCGGGCCCTCGGGCCAGAGCTGGCGCGGCCACCGCGTCCCGGTCCCGGCGGGCCCCGACCGGCATCAGGACTGGAGCTCCGGCTATGTCGATGCGCCCGACCTGCTGGCGGCCATGGCCCCGGGCGGCCGGTTCACCCTGGCGCTGCAGGACGACGAGGGGCGGCTCTGGAATGAGGTGAAGATCGATGTCCTCGCCCCGGAGCGCCGCGCGCAGCTCTATGCCGAAAACCTCGCCGCCTTCCGGAACGCCGAGGCGGCGACGACCCCGGAGGCCTCGGAGATGCTCGTGGCCGTCCAGCTGGAGCGGCCCCCGCTGCCGTCGCCGCCGCGGCCCTGCCCCGCGGCGTCCTAGCAGGCCTGCCCGGCCGCCCAGCCCGACGACCAGGCCCACTGGAAATTGTAGCCGCCGAGCCAGCCGGTGATGTCGGCGGCCTCGCCGATGACATAGAGGCCGGGGACGGACGTGGCCTCCATGGTCTGCTGGTCCAGCTGGTCGGTGGCGATGCCGCCCAGGGTGACCTCGGCGGTGCGGTAGCCTTCGGAGCCGACGGGCTTGACGGTCCAGGCGTTCACGGCGGCGTCGAGGCGGCGCAGGGTCTTGTCGCCGACCTCGGCCAGCTTGCCCTTGACGCCTTCGCGGTCGCAGACGCTTTCGGCGAGGCGGCGGGGGATCAGATGGCCCAGCGCCGTGTGGACCATCTGTTTGCCGTTCTCCTCCTTGGCGGCCTTGAGGCGGGCGTAGAGGTCCTCGCCGGGGGCCATGGCGACGGTGATGGGCTCGCCCTCGCGCCAGTAGCTCGAAATCTGGAGGATGGCGGGGCCCGACAGGCCGCGGTGGGTGAACAGCATGGCCTCGGCGAAGCGGGTGCCGCCGCCCTTGACCACGGCGTCGACCGCGACCCCGGCGAGGGGTTTCAGCGTCTCCAGCAGGCCGGCCTCGAAGGTCAGGGGGACCAGGGCCGGGCGGGTGTCGGTGACGCGCAGGCCGAACTGGCGGGCGACGTCATAGGCCCAGCCGGTGGCCCCCATCTTCGGGATCGACTTGCCGCCGGTGGCCAGGACCAGCGACCGGCTGCGGACCACAGTCCCGTCCGACAGGGCGGCCTCAAAGCCGTCGGCCACGCGCTCGACCCGATCGACCGAGACGCCGAGCGACAGCACCACGCCCGCCGCCCGCATGTCGTCGGTGAGCATGCGGATGATCTGTTTGGCGCTGTCGTCGCAGAACAGCTGGCCGAGGGTCTTTTCGTGCCAGGCGATGCCGGCGCGGTCGACGCGTTTGACGAAGTCGTGCTGGCTGAACCGCTTCAGGGCCGAGGTGGCGAACCGCGGGTTCTCGCCGAGGAAATTCGCGGGGCTGGTCCCGGTGTTGGTGAAATTGCAGCGCCCGCCGCCGGAGATGCGGATCTTCTCGCCCGGCGCCCGGGCGTGGTCGAGGATGCGGACCGAGCGCCCGCGCCGCCCGGCCTCGATGGCGCACATCATCCCGGCCGCGCCGGCGCCGACGATCAGGACATCGATGGGTTGGGGGATCATGGCGGGGGCCTTAGCACGCGGCGGGCGGGCGGAAAAACACAGTGCGCACCGTGCGCACCGTGCGCTCCGGTCGGGGCGGAAAGACACGGTCGAACGGAGAAAAAGCTGAAGACGTCCGGGGCGCGCCGGGGGGCAGCGTCAATATGCTGACAATCCGTGTCGACCTGGGGCGGTCGGGCGGGGTTTCAGGGTAGCGATGTCAAAGACCGTTGAGGCGGGGCGGGTCTTTGGCCGCCGCGAGCCGCATTATACGCCGGTGC